>ENA-ORFA01000855-ORFA01000855.1-marine-metagenome-genome-assembly--contig:-NODE-855-length-12513-cov-8.139836_pt1 | contig 12513 bp, 12 predicted proteins | sample MGYA00248621_ERZ508587 | MGnify/ENA primary metagenome ERZ508587 (study PRJEB26250, sample SAMN06266239) | marine metagenome | isolation source: Columbia River Estuary | place: USA:Columbia River Estuary... | reverse complement strand
CAGAACCTAATGACCCAGAAAATCTTCAAATGGGACTATTTGAAGAAATCTCCGGACACTAGTGGCTCTGACCCCAATTAAATCCACAGGCTCACGTAGTAAGCCTCTGGCCACTTAAGCTCTGCTTATCGGTCTTGCCCACCACAGGGCTGGGGAAGTTGTTCCATATTGCTGGCCCCGACATTCGTCAAATCAGCTAAAAAGGAGATCAAGAAATGAACCTCTCAAATAGCAGTTCAACGCCATCAGGCATGGGCCTTAGGTGCAAAGACGGCGACATGGCTGTCATTGTGGGCGATGTGCCTGGCTGCGAAGGCAATGTGGGTCGCATCGTTCAAGTTCGCGGCCCTACCACTCAACTTATTGGCTATATCTGTTGGCAAATCAAGCCATTAGACAAAAGACTCCTCTTTATCAGGGACCACGACGGCAGCATCGTAGGCGAACGCGTGGTTTGGAAATCCAGAATTTTCCATCCTGACTGTTTTTTGCTTCCTATTCGACCGCCTGAAGACGACAAATCTATTGAAACCAATAACAACTTAGAAATAGAAAGAACAGAATATGCAACTCAATAAACTTTCCCCTGCCCTAGCCCTTGCCATTGAAGCCCACCAAGGCCAAATTCGCAAAAGCACCACCATCCCCTACATCTCACACCCCATGGCCGTTGCATCCATTGCCCTAGAGTTTGGCGCCTCAGAAAACCAAGCCATAGCCGCCCTCCTTCACGATGCCATTGAGGATGGAGGAAACAAATACGCCAATATCATCAAAGCCCAATTTGGCGATCATGTTCACGATTTGGTCCAAGGCTGTACCGATGGCACACCCGACCACACCGGCCAAAAAGCCCCTTGGTTAGAAAGAAAGACAGCCTACTTGGAACACTTGCAAAAAGCATCCGACGACATCCTGCTGGTCAGCTGCTCAGACAAACTCCACAACGCCCGAGCCATCGTGGCCGACCTAATCAACGAAGGCCCTTCAGTTTTCGAAAGATTCAGCAGCACCCCAGAACAAACCCTCTGGTACTACCGCCAACTGGCAACCATCTTTAACAACCGAAAAGCCCCACCGGCCAAAGCCTTGGAATCCGCTGTCTCCCAGATGGAAGCCCTCTCCCAAAGTGCTTGGTAATTTAATTGGGGTCAGAGCAACATTAATTTGGTCAATCTAAAGGGGAAGAGGCTAATGGGGGCTGACGATTTGTGGTACCCCACCATGAGGAAGCCCCCATTAGCCTCTTCCCCTTTAGATTGGAAATTAATGTTGCTCTGACCCCAATTAAATGAGGAAGCCTCTCTTTGCCTCTGCCTCCTTTGCTTTGAAATTAATGTTGCTCTGACCCCAATTAAATTATTAACACTTGATTTAAACAGTTTTAGTGTTAATATAGGTTCATGTCCAAAACTTTCAGTCTTGATGAACTCTGCACCCTCACCGACTTGCCCAAGCGCACAGTGAGGTACTACATGCAAATGGGACTGGTAGACCGGCCCATTGGCGAAACCAGAGCGGCTCACTACCTCTCTCAACACCTAGACCAGCTTCTAAAAGTCAAACAACTTTCAGACGCTGGCATCTCCTTAGAACGCATTGCAGAAATTCAAAACGGTGAAGAACTGCAAATACCCACCAAGCCCCGCAAGCCTGGCGACATTCAAGTCAAGAGCCACATCCACGTAGCCCCTGGCATTGAGTTGCAAATTAGCCCCGAAGAAGCCGACATGAGCCCCGAGCAAATCAGAGCCCTTGTCAAAGCAGTCATGAAAACCATCCAAGAAATCAAGGCCTAAACATGTACGAAGAACAAGAAACCTGCTCCCTCACCTGCGGCGGCGAAGAAGTTGCCATGAAATCTGTGCACGTGCACGGTAAGTTAGACGGCTTGCTGCTCAGAATGAAAACAAGGCAGACCTACACCAACCAAACTGATGACACCCTAGAAACCGTCTACACATTCCCTTTGGCTTGGGGCGCAACACTCTTAAACCTGGCCGTAGAACTCAACGGCAAACGCCTTAACGGCACCGTGATAGAAAAAAAACAAGCCGTCAAAAAATACGAAAAAGCCATCGACAACGGCGACACACCCATCATGGTAGAGCGCTCAGGACGTGGCTTGTACACCGCCAACTTGGGCAACCTCCTCCCCGGCGAAACAGCCGTCATTGAAATCGAATACGCACAGCTTCTAAACTTTGAAGCCGACCGCATCAGACTCAGCATTCCCACCACCATCGCCCCACGCTACGGCGACCAACACCTTCAAGGCGGACTACAGCCCCACCAAACTGCCGCAGCAAATGGCTTGGTGGAATACGGCTTCTTCATGACCTTGGACATTCATGGCACTGCAGCCAAAGGCATGGTCAGTAGCCCCACACACGCCATCAAAACCACCAAAAGCTTTGACGGCATCAACGTACAACTTGGCAAACAAGCCTACCTAGACCGCGACTTTGTGCTTCTCATTGAAGACCTACAAGGCGAATCGTTTTGCATCGCCGGCCCCGACACAGAAGGCAGCAACACCACCGCCATCATCACCAGCTTTTGCCCCAAACTGCCGTCCTCCAAGCCCAATGCACTCCGCCTCAAAATACTTTTAGACTGCTCTGGCTCCATGGCCGGCGACAGCATGGTGCAAGGCCGCTTGGCCCTGCAGCACTTATTCAAATCATTCAATGCCAACGACTGCTTTGCCTACACACGATTTGGCAGCAGCGTAGAGCGCGAAACACCGCGCATGGTCATGGCCGACAGCGAGCGCATTCAAAGCTTGCTACAAAAGTTGCCCAAAACAGAGGCCGACTTAGGTGGCACCGAACTAGGCGATGCCATGAACGACGTATTCAAAATGGGCACCCGCGTCAATGCACGAAACCCCAAAGAAGATGCGTTGCCCACCGACGTGTTAATCATTACCGATGGTGAAGTTTGGAACATTGAAAACATCATTGCCTTGGCGCGCACAAGTGGTCACCGCGTCTACACCATTGGTGTGGGCAGCGCACCCGCAGAAAGCTTGTTGCGTGAATTGGCCAAGGACACTGGCGGCACGTGCGAATTTGTAACGCCCAACGAAGACATGCGAGGCGCCGTAGACCGCATGATCACACGCATGCGCTCTGCCCACGAAGTGCGCTTTGCCATTCAATGGAATGCCATTGAAGACAAACACAAAGACCACGAATGGGCCAGCACCCTGCCCCCTCAATTGATCGATGGCGAAACCGTGCACCTGTATGCCAGGCTGCCTGCTAAAACAGAATCGCCTCCAGTTTTAATTTGCAAGACTTTAGTCAAAGCACAAGAGCATGAAGTAAGCCGCGCCAAGCCCCTAAGCATCACATGGGACACCGAAGGCATCGTGGCCAGGTTGTGCGCAGCTGCTCAAATTGCCGAGCTTTCTGAAGACAAAGCAGACACCAAACTGGCCAAGTCTTTGGCGGTCAAATACCAATTGGTCACCCAGCACACCAACTTCTTTTTGGTACACGAACGCGCAGAAGAAAACAAAGCAGAAGGTTTGCCCAAGTTGCAACAAATAGCGCAAATGCAAGCTGCAGGTTTTAGCGGAAATGGCACGGCATGGCCACCAGGCACCATTATTTTGCAGTGCAAAATGAGTCGTTCGACAACATCATTTGAGTACGACGAAAGCAGCAACTCCTCCAAGTTAGGCGGAGACTACGGCCGCCTCAACACCCCCAGCGTGTGGCGCACCAACAGAACAGCTGTGGCCTCAAAATCAAGCACGTCTGATTTACAAGGTATGGACGATGTTGAAATTCCAGCCTTCCTGCGCAAACAGGCGCCCACGCTAGATGAAATGATTCAAAGATCCATCACATCGCCAGGCAATTTACAAGAATTGAGCAGTACCGATACTTCCTTAGTGGCTAAGGTGGTTAGCAAAGTCAAAGATTGGGTAACGCCAAGCACGGCAACACCCGCTAAGCCTCTGCCCCAACATGCCTCTTTAGAAGACATTGCCAAGGTACTGAACACCACATCCCTAAAAGCCACATCGTTCCGCCTCGCTTTACAACAAGCACTGAAACTCAATCTCAAACCTGAGTACTCTCAGATCATCATCGACCTCACAAAGGAAACCAAAGACAGCGCCACAAGCTGGGCTTTGCTGTTCGAGTGGTTGTTCAGTAAAGACGGGCAGGATGTGCTGCTAGAAAAGCATGCGCAGCGCTTACTGAGGAGTCAGCTCAAACTGGCCCCCATTGAGATGCATGAAAGAGCCATAGAAATGTTTGAACGCTCTCTGGCCGCACCTGCGTCATAAAACTCAAACCTTCTTGCCGCGTGGCTCAAGCCGACAAATCAACCCGAATCTGCCCCGAGTAGGTGTTTTGCATTGGTAGGTTTTCACCCATGTGTTTGACGCCATGGCCATCAAACGAAAGCGATTGAAGCTGACCGCCACGGCTCTGCAATTCCTGCGCAAAGTGCTTGGCGGCGTATAAGTTGCTGCTTTGCAAAGCAGCGCCAATCTTAGTCAGATAGGGGTCGGTAGACACAGAAGGATCGAAATTGACAAGGGCAATGAAGGCTTGACGCGCAGTGTCCAAATCACCGGCAATGATGCTGTGCAGCAACGCTTCCAGCTTTTGCTTACGGCGGTTTTGCCTTTCACCTTGAGATGAATTGCTGCCTCCCCAATGCTGAGGATTGCCATTGATGCGCAGAGAAATTGAAGTATCCATGGTGCGGACGCCTTTCGATCTTAAATAACTGTGTGTCTAAACCTCTTCTGTTTGCAAGGATTTCAAAATAAGTGATTGGCTGTCTCGTTAGACCTGATGCAAAAGTGCTCAATAAAAATTGAATGTCAAGAAATCAGCCAATCACCAACAACTAAGCATAAAGAGTGCCAATAAAAAGCGGCAAAAAATTGCCACCCAACAATAATTGGGGTCAGAGCAACATTAATTTGGTCAATCAAAAGGGGCAGAGGCTGATGGGGGCTGACAATAATTGGGGTCAGATCAACATTAATTTTCTGTGATTCAAAGAGAACTATGAGCCTAGTAAATTAATGTTGATCTGACCCCATTTATTGAGCCCCCATTAGCCTCTGCCCCTTTTGATTGGAAATTAATGTTGCTCTGACCCCAATTATTGGCAAGGGTTTTTCAAACTTGCTAGCATACAAGGCTAAAAATACCAAAGGAGACCCCTCATGACATCACGTCGCCAAATTCTTCAAGGCGCTGCAGCCCTTGGCGCTGCCAGCCTTGCCCCAACACTTTATGCACAAGCCAACCCCGTGCGAATCGGCTATTCCATGGCCCGCACAGGCCCATGGACTGGCGGCGCACAAGTTAGCCAAGAGCCAAACTACCTTTTATGGGCAGAACAGGTCAATGCAGCAGGTGGTCTAGATGTCAAGGGTGTCAAACGCCCCATCGAACTCATCAGCTCCGACGACCGCAGCGACGTTGAAACCTGCGTTCGTACCTACGAAAAAATGATGGGCTCCGACAAGCTTGATTTGGTCTTGGCACCTTGGGGCAGCAACGCCAACTTTGCGGTGGCCCCTTTGGCCAACCGTTTTGGCTATCCATTTTTAGCGCCCACGGCTCTGAGCAAGAAATTGATCGAGATGAAGTTGCCCTACTTCTTCTTGTTGCTGCAACAACCCCAACCCATGACCAACGCTTTGGTAGACATGTTCAAGGCCAACGGCGTTAAAACCATCGCCTGTATTTATGTTGACGATTTGTTTGGCCTGGAAAACTACGCAGCACTCAAAGTTGCGCTCCAAGGCAGTGGCATTCAGATGATTGAAGAGAAAAGCTACCCAAGCGGCGTGAAAGATTTGTCGCCTGTGTTGCGTGCCATCAAGGACAAAAACCCAGATGCATTCGTAGGCTTTACTTACCCACCCGACACAATTTTGGCCAGCAAGCAGGCCAAAGAAGTTGGCTTTAACCCCAAGTTCTTCTACGCTTCTGTAGGCACAGCCTTCCAGTTGTACCGCAACGTCATGACACCCGCAGGCGCCGAAGGCGTGATGGGCATGGGTTCGTGGAACGCCAAAACCAGCCCTGGCGCCAAGGCTTACTTTGATGCGCACGTCAAAAAGTTTCCTGGCAAAGAACCCGATCGCTGGGCCAGCGGCCACACATGGGCAGGCCTTGAAATACTCACAGCAGGCGTTAAGCAAGTCGGCTTGGACCGCAAAGCTTTGCGCGACTACATTGCCAACACTTCTCACAAAACCATCATTGGCGATGTGAAGTTTTCTGGCAGCGAAAACATCGCAACACCTGGCACCGTAAGCCAATGGCAAAACGGTGAGTTTGAAGTTGTCTGGCCATCTAAGTTGGCGACTGCCAAAATCAATCCCAACAAACCAGCTTGGAAATAACGCGTGTCTGTCACGGCTTGGATTGAGCTGATTTTCAGCGGGCTCATTACAGGCGGTATCTATGCATTGGTGGCGCTAGGGCTGAATTTGCAGTACGGCCTGATGCGCATCCTTAACATTGCGCATGGCGAATTTCTAATGCTGGGCGCCTACCTCACATGGATGGTGCAAACCAGCTTTGGCATTTCGCCATTCCTGATGATCCCTGTGTCATTTGTGGTGCTCATGGGCATGGGCCTGGCCATTCATTGGCTGTGCTTTAGGCGCCTAACAGCCACCTCTTCCAACATCGATATCTTTGAAGCCCGAGGGCTGATGGTGTCCTTTGGATTGATGTTCCTCATTCAAAACTTGGTCTCGGCCATTTGGGGCGGTGAGCTAAGAGGCTACGACTACATGGCTGAACCTGTGGTCATGGGCCAGGCACAATTTGCTGGCAATAAGTTGGTAGTTTTTGCCATGGCCTTGGTTTTCAGTCTGGGCCTCATGGTGTTGCTCAGAAAAACTTTGCTGGGCAAAGGCGTACGTGCACTCATGCAGTCTCAAGTGGGCGCTCAACTGGTAGGCATTAACACACGCACTTTGCACCCCCTGATGTTTGGCATTGGCTTAGGGCTTTCTGGTTTGGCCGGTTGCTTGTTGTCCATGGCCTACACCATCTCGCCCGCCATGGGCGAGCCCTACACCGTCACGGCTTTGATTGTGATCACGCTTGGCGGCTTTGGCAGCATGGGCGGCGCGCTGGCAGGCGGCTTGTTGTTGGGTGTGATCGAGGCCTTTGGCATGCACTTTACCAATCCTTCGCTCAAAGCACTTTTGTCTTATGTGGTGTTCATTGGCGTGTTGTTGTTGCGTCCTAAAGGTTTGTTTACAAAATGAATACCAACGCAAACCTTTGGCGAGATGTCTTGGTGCTCTTTGGCCTAACAGGTTGGGCGCTGGCCTTGCCCAGTTATGGCAATGAGTTTGTGGTCTCCATGGCACTGACGTGCTTGATGTATGTGGCGCTGTCTACCAGTTGGGGCTTTTTTTGCGGCAGCTCACGCTACTTGTCTTTGGCCACATCGGCATTTTTTGGCTTGGGTGCTTACACCACCGCCATGAACTTAGACACCATGCCTTGGGCAAATGCCATTGCATTGGGCTCGGGCATTGCAGCAGCCGTAGCCGTTGTCATGGGACTGGCCGTTTTGCATTTGCGCGGCACCTACTTTGCGGTGCTCACATTTGGCATGGCCGAACTCATTAGACACGCCATCAGCTATTACGAAAAATCTGTGCACGGCACCGTGGGCCGCGTGCTGACCACAGTGCCCGAGATGAGCACCATTTATCACACCGTGTTGCTGCTGGCTGTGATCACTGTGGCACTTTCTATTTTTCTACGTCGCACGCGTTTTGGACTCGCCTTGCTAGGCATTGGCGGCGATGAGCAACGCGCGCAAACCTTGGGTGTGAACACACGCTGGGTCAAGGTGGCGGGCTTTGCCTTTACAGCCGCAGTGGCAGGAGGCGTAGGCGCCGCTATGGCCGTGCGCTGGACCTACATCGACCCGCACACTGCATTCAATCCGTTCATTGGTTTTCAAACAGTGTTGATTGCACTCATTGGCGGCGCCATGACTTTGTGGGGCCCTCTCATTGCAGCCATTGTGTTCAGTATCTTGGCCGAAACGCTGCGTTTGCAAGCACCTCAAATTTACATGATGACTTTAGGTCTCTTGCTCATTTTGAGTGTGTTGTATTTACCAGGCGGCTTAGCCTCCATGCGCTGGCAAACCTTCAAAGACTGGTACCTCGACATGCGTCAGTGGTACAAAGACACGAAATACATATTGAGCGGTGACAAAGCACGCGACAAGCAACGCGCCAAGGAGAGACGAATTGTCGGCCTCTGAAAAATATTTGCTTCAAGCGAAAGATGTGACCGTGCGCTTTGGTGGCTTAACAGCTGTTGACGCTGTCAGCATGAACATCGCGGCTGGAGAACTGGTGGGCATCATGGGCCCCAACGGCGCAGGCAAGACCACCTTCTTCAATGCCATCTCTGGTGTGACGCCTCTCACTTCAGGCCAACTCAAAGTTGATGGTCGTTCGCTGACCGGCGCATTGCCACACCAGTTTGCAAAGCGTGGCCTGGCCCGAACTTTTCAAACACCGCGTGTGTTCAGCGACTTGCCCGTGAGTGAGAACATTCGGTTTGGCTTGATGTTTGCCGGACGCAGGCCGCGCAAGTATGTGTTTTGGGGTGAAGAAAAAGGCGTGCCTTGGGCATTGCGCGATACCGCCAGCATTTTGTCGGTCATTGGTTTGTCAGAGTTGGCAGACCTACCCGCTGGGGCCATTACGCCGTCTCAACAACGCGTGTTAGAGATTGGTATGGCCTTGTCAACGCGCCCTCGCATTTTGTTGCTAGACGAAGTGGCCGCAGGCCTGACTGAAATTGAAGTCGAAGAAATGGCACGCCTCATCAGACGTTTGCGCGATGAGTTAGACCTCTCCGTCATTTGGATTGAGCACGCCGTGAAAGTGTTGCTCAAGCATGTTGAACGTGTCATTGTGCTCAACCAAGGAAAGATGATTGCCGATGGCAAACCATCGGACGTGGTGCGCAACAAAGAAGTGATTGAAGCCTATTTGGGCGATGAAATGGTGAACGATTCGGAGGGCCTCACATGATGTGGTACCGCCCTCAAGCGTTTGTCCTGGGTGGCTCGGGCAAAGCACAATTGCGCGTGCGCGGATTGAGCGCCGGTTATGGACCGTTTGAAGTGATTCGACAACTCAACTTCGATGTGCTGCCTGGCCTCACTGTGATTTTGGGGCCCAATGGTGCTGGCAAAACTACTTTGCTGCGCGCCTTGTCAGGGCAAATTCCAATGCGCGGCGAGGTGCTGCTAGACGGCGAAGACCTGCCCGAAAAAGCGCACGAAATTGTGAAAGCCGGCATGGCCTTGGTGCCTGAAGGCCGCCAGTTGTTTCCACAAATGACCGTGCTTGAAAACCTCGAACTAGGTGGCTGGCTGCAAAAACCAAACATCCGCCAAGAGCGCTTGGAAATGGTTCTGCAAGACTTTCCCAAACTGCGTGAACGCGCCACCCAATTGGCCGGCACCATGAGCGGTGGCGAACAACAAATGGTGGCCATTGCTCGCGCCATGATGTCGGCCCCTCGCTTGCTGATGCTCGATGAGCCATCACTTGGTTTGGCGCCTCGCATGGTCGATGAATTGCTGGCCATGACCAGACGCATTGCAGACCAAGGCACCACCGTTTTAATGGTGGAGCAAAACGTGCGCAAAGCCTTGGCAGTGGCCGACCGCGGCTATGTGATTGAGCGCGGTGTGTTGGTGGCGCATGGCTCATCCAAGTTGCTGGCCCGTTCCTCTGTCATTCAAGAAGCCTATTTGGGCGCTGCCGCCAGCGACACACGCACTGCTTCGCAAGCGCTAGAAAAAACTGTGCGTTCAACTTAATTTTTAAAGATCTCTAGGAGACTCTCCATGTCTGACATGTCCATGCTCATCAACGGCCTCAAAGTGAGTGCCGAAAACAACGCCACATTTGAGCGTCGCAATCCACTCGATGGCACCGTGGCCACGCGCGCACCAGCGGCCTCCCCTGCTGACGCCATTTTGGCCGTTGAGGCGGCGGCAGAAGCTTTCAAAACTTGGTGCGATGTGGGCCCTAACGAAAGGCGCGCGTTGCTGCTAAAAGCAGCAGACAAACTCGAAGCCAAAACGCCCGAGTTCATTAAGGCGGTGCCCGAAGAAACAGGTGCCACGGGCATGTGGGCTGGCTTCAATGTGTTCTTAGCGGCCGGCATGATTAGAGAAGCAGCTGCACTGACCACGCAAGTGGCTGGCGAAGTGATTCCCTCCGATGTACCAGGCAATTTGGCAATGGGCATCAGACAACCAGCAGGCGTTATTTTGGGCATAGCCCCTTGGAATGCGCCTGTTATTTTGGGTGTACGTGCCATCGCCACGCCCTTGGCCTGCGGCAACACCGTTATTTTGAAGGGCTCAGAAAACTGCCCCAAAACGCATCAACTGATTGTTGAGGCGTTTCAAGAAGCTGGCTTTCCGCCTGGCGTTGTGAACTACATCACCAACGCGCCGGCCGACGCTGCGTCGGTGGTTGAGGCCATCGTGGCTCACCCAGCAGTAAGGCGCGTTAACTTTACGGGCTCGACCAAAGTGGGCAAACTCCTGGCGCTCACTTGCGCCAAGTATTTAAAACCTGTGATCTTGGAATTGGGCGGCAAAGCGCCCATGGTGATCTTGGACGACGCCGACATTGACGATGCAGTCAACGCTGCAACCTTTGGCAGCTTTGCAAACAGTGGCCAAATTTGCATGAGCACCGAGCGCATTGTGGTGGACGAAAAAATTGCCGATGAGTTTGTCAAACGCTTTGCCAACAAAGCCAAAAACCTGCCCTTGGGTGACCCCCGCAAACCCGAGCCTGTGGTGCTGGGCAGCGTCATTGGCATGAGCACCGTGTCACATTGCAACGACCTGATAGATGACGCCATTTCTAAAGGCGCCAAGCTAGTCTGCGGCGGCAAATCAACCGACACCCTCATGCCCGCCACCTTGCTAGACAACGTCACCCCCGCCATGCGCATTTACCGCGAAGAAAGTTTCGCGCCCGTCAAAGCCATTGTGCGTGTGAAGGGTGTTGAAGAAGCCATTGCCTGCGCCAACGACAACGAATACGGTTTGTCATCATCCGTGTTTGGCCGAGACATTGCACGCGCCTACAACGTGGCCCGCAAAATTGACTCAGGCATTTGCCACGTCAATGGCCCCACGGTGCACGACGAAGCCCAAATGCCTTTTGGCGGTGTGAAAGGCAGTGGCTACGGCCGCTTTGGCGGCAAAGCTGGCATCAATGAATTTACCGAACTGCGCTGGATTACGATTCAAACTACACCGCGTCAGTATCCATTTTGAATTTGAACAATCAAACTGAGTATGCTTATGCACAAAACCAATTTAGACACAAGGAGTTTTATATGCAGAAACTAACAGCCACATTGTTGACTACATGCGTCGGTTTATCCGTTTTTTCAGCTGCAGCACAAGAGACGTATCCGGCACGCGCAGTGAATGTCATCGTGCCATTTCAGGCTGGGCATGGCGTTGACCTTATGGCCAGAGCTTTAGCTTCCGAGTTTTCAAAAATCACAGGTCAAGCCTATCCTATCGTCAACCGCGAAGGCGCAGCCGCCACCATTGGCTTTACTGCTTTGGCTGCTGCCAAGCCCGATGGTTACACCCTGGCCATCTCACCCAACACGCCGTTGACCATTGCACCTCACCTCATCAAGAGCGTGACGTACAACATGGATTCCTTTGTTCCGGTTTGCCAGAGCTTTGAAAACGTGATGGCTTTGTTTGTCGGATCTGCATCGCCTTACAAAACATACCAAGAATTTGTTTCAGCAGGTAAATCACAACCCGGCAAATTCAGCTGGGGAACCAGTGGTGTAGGCTCCGTTCCACATTTGTCAGCATCGGCTTGGTTGGCCACCGCAGGGCTTGATGCAGTCCATGTTCCTTTCAGGGGCGAGCCTCAAATCTTGCCGCAGTTAATTAGCAACGAACTGACTTTTTCTGCAGCTTCCATTTCTGGCATGGCCGGCAAAGGTGTGCGCCCATTGGCTGTGTTTGCAGATCAACGCCATTTTGCTTACCCCGATGTGCCCACCATGGCAGAACTAGGCCACGCGTCTGGTGTACCTGGCTTGAACGGCATGTTTGCCCCTCGCGGCACGCCTGAACCGGTCTTGGCCATTTTGGAAAAAACCTGTGCCGAAGTCACATCTTCAGAAAGCTTCCGCACCGCAGCCTTGCGCTTAAATCAGCGAGTATCTTTCTTAGGTCGTAGAGATTTCGACAAGCGACTGCGCGCTGATTTCGATGAAAAAGCAAAACTCATCAAGCAACTCAACATCAAAGCAGAATAAATAATTGGGGTCAAACAATTGGGGTCAGAGCAACATTAATTTGGTCAATCAAAAGGGGTAGAGGCTGATGGGGGCTGACGATTTGTGGTACTCCACCATGAGGAAGCCCCCATCAGCCTCTGCCCCTTTTGATTGGAAATTAATG
>ENA-ORFA01000850-ORFA01000850.1-marine-metagenome-genome-assembly--contig:-NODE-850-length-12579-cov-7.577188_pt1 | contig 12579 bp, 13 predicted proteins | sample MGYA00248621_ERZ508587 | MGnify/ENA primary metagenome ERZ508587 (study PRJEB26250, sample SAMN06266239) | marine metagenome | isolation source: Columbia River Estuary | place: USA:Columbia River Estuary... | reverse complement strand
ATGTCGGCAATGACGAAGATGCTTTCAAAGGAGGCACCTTCCAATTTCAAATTCATGGCACTGCGAATTTCAGATCGGCCGCCATCGGCAGCCACAAGCCATTCGGTTTCAAGCTGATACGGGCCAGCAGATGTGTCGACATGCGCAGTGACAGTACCCGTCTTTTGCTCCGCGCTAACAAGCTTGTTACCCCAACGAACTTCAATGAGTGAATTGGCAGCGCAAGCATCGTGCAGATACTCTTCTAAGTACTGCTGTTGAATATTGATCATTGGAAAAAATCGATCATCGGGATCGAGCGGTGTTTCCATGCGAAACACTTTTTGTCCGCGGTAAATAGAGTTGCCACTGTGCCACGGCAAACCATTTTCAGTGATGCGCTGGGCCACGCCCACTTGCTGCAAAATTTCCATGGAACGGCGCGTGAACACAATGGCACGCGAGCCTTGAGAGAATTGCAGATCTGAAGCCAAGACCACACTGGCCACGCCATGCCGCGCCAATTCCAATGCGGTGACCATGCCCGCAGGTCCTGCTCCGACAATCACTACTTTTTTCTTTGGCTGTGGCCCGTGTTCAGTGGGTAGCCAAGCTTTGAAAACTTGGTAGTTGTAATAGATGGATGGGCGCGGTACAGCGCTGGGGGTGTGCATGCGTTAGTTACCGGTTTTAACATAATCCCAAATGGCTTTGACGTCTTCTGCGCTCAACTGACTGCGCCAACCGGGCATGCCAGGTGGTTTGCCATTCAACACCGCGTTTTGAAATCGGTCAAATTCAGCCAGTGGAAATTTGCGCAGATCAAAAGCCAAGCCCGAGCTCACCATGTCCCGGCCATGGCAAGCCGCACAGGTATCTTGGTAAATTTCTCTGCCCAATGCGGCATCGTTGGCATTGACCGCAAACAAAGGCAGCAGAGAGAGCAAAAAGACGCCGCTAATCGACAGTCCTTTTAAAATGGCTAAACGCATAGAGGAAAAAATTAAACTTTTTTGGTCCGCATCGCTGAACCTTTGATGGGTGGAATCCAAGGCGTGTCGTTCCAGCCAATGCCGCGCCGAGCCACTTGCACATCGATCAGATAGGGTCGCCCCTCAACACTGGACGCCTTGGCACGCGCCAGAGCAGCTTTAAATTGCATGGGGTTTTGCACGACCTCTGCACGCACACCAAAGCCTGTTGCAATGGACGCCATGTTCATGTCGGGATTGCCTAAGTAACTGCCGACGTATTGACCTGTTTCAACCATGCGGCCCGAAGGCGCATTGGCAATGGTTCGTGAGTGAGGACCACCATAGGCGTGATTGTTGTAAACAATGGTTATGACCGGCAACTCCAGACGGGCCATGTTCCAAAGCGCATGAGGTCCAAACAAAAATGAGCCATCGCCCACCAAACAAATGACTTGCTGGTTGGGGCGTGCCAATTTGACGCCTGCTGCTGTGCCAACGCCAGAGCCTAGATGGCCGCCGTAGTAGAAAAACAATTCTCTGCCGCCCACAGGATTAAAACCAAATGAATGCATGGCCACTGAGCCCGCCTCGTGCACGATGATGGCATCTGGATCGGCAAATTGAGCCACTTCCCAAGTGACACGGTCTGCAATCATGGGTGAGTTGTTCCACTCAGGATTATTGATCACGCCTGCGCGAATGGCTCTTGAGCGCTCTGTGTACTTCCGCACTTCTGCGGCACGCTCGGCGGCAATCAATTTAATTCGCTCATTGACCAAAGGCTCAAGAGCTGCCAGCAAGTCGTCTAGACCTAAACCAACATCGGCCACCAAGGGCACGTCGGTGGACATGACTTTGCCCATGTTGTTGTAGTCAATGCGCATGTCAATGAACTTGACGCCGCGCGCCACAATGGGGTTCACACCGTTGTGCTGCATTTTGTTGCCAATGTTGATCACCACGTCGTAGTTTTTAGGCCAAGTGATGGACGCCAAAGTGCCAGAAGGTGCGTTGCCAACCCACAAAGGGTGTGCTTCGGGAAAGTTCACCCACATCTGCCGCATTTGAGTGACAGGCATTCCCAAGAGCTCAGCCAAGCGCACGGCTTTGGCCACGGCTTTGGCTTTGTAAATTTCATCGCCCACAATCAAGATAGGCATCTTGGCGTCAAGTAACATTTTGGCGGCACGTTCTACTTCCGTGGGGTTGGGCCGCACGCGCATGCGTGTATCGAAATGGCTTTGCTGAATAATTTCCGTGCGGGTTCGCTCGTCCGTGTAATCGGAATTCCAATTCAAATAAGCGGGGCCATGGGGTGGGGTCCAAGCTGTTTTGAATGCATGCCGCACAGTTTCTGGAATCATCGAGGCGCCACGTGCCATCCATGAATATTTAGTCAAGGGTTGAACCACTTGATCTTGATTGGGAATCTCTTCAAAGTTATCGCGCCCGGACATGCGAGATTTTTCAGTTCGATAGGAATACACCACCAGCGGTGTTTGCTCTTTGAAGGCGTTGTAAATTTGACCCATGGCATTCATCAAACCCACTGAACCCGCCTGCATCACAATGGCGGGCTCTTGAGAAGCCTTGATATAGCCCGAGGCCATGGCGGCGCCAGGCCCTTCGTGGGTGGTCAAAATGTACTTAAGTTGCGGCCTGTCAACCAAGGCTTCGTAAAACTGTGCGTCCTCGCTGGCCGAGTTGCCAAAGACATATTTCACACCGCAGGCCATCAGCTGCTCTGCAAAACACGCACCGCCTGTGCCGGTGAACTGTTTGACAGCACCCGTGCTTGAGGCGGTAGATGCTCCAGCACTAGGCGGTGTTTGTGCATAGGCGGCATTGTTCAGTGAAGACAAGACCAGTTCTGCAGCGCTTGCCGTGACCCCCACAGAAGTCATGTTGTTAAGAAAGCCACGTCGAGAGATGTCTTTTGACAAATATTTCTGAACGATTTCACGCATCGATGTCTCCAATGGCTTGTTTTTATTTTGAAGTTAACGAATTGCTGAAGCGACTTTTGGCGAGTTGGGGCCGAAGTCGGTTGCTAAGTAGTTCGCCATTGTTTTGATTTCTTCGCCGGTCCAAACGGCGCCGCGACCCAGCATGCGGTAGAGCGTCGCTTCCCAGGCTCTGGCATCTTGTCGCTGATCGCGCCAAATGTTGTCAGAGTGGCATTGCAAACATTTTCCGACTACCAAATCGCGAGCAGGATTGGCGGGCGGTGTGGCCACTTTAGGGGCAGTGTCTTGCGCGCAAGCCAAGCTTGATGCGGCCAAGCATGCCAAAGTGAGCAATAGCTTTCCTGAAAATCCAGAAAGACAAGTTGAAAAAGAGGTCATGAAAGTCATATCAATTCTTTCGAATGTTTATCAATTGGCTTTAATGCCCGCAGTCTGAACCAATTTTGCAATGGTGTCGGTTTCAGATTTGATGAACGCATTGAAGGCCGTGCTGCTCATGGGCATGGCGGCAGCACCAATGCTGTCTAAACGGGTTTTGAATTCAGGTGAATTCAAAATTTTTACCACCTCTGCATTGAGCTTGTCCAGCACAGGCTTGGGTGTTTTGCTGGGTGCCAGCATGCCCACCCAGAAGGTGTATTCCGAACCTGTCACGCCAGCTTCCACGGTAGTGGGCGTGTTGGGTAAATCGTCAGAGCGCTTGGGTGTGCCAACAGCCAACACCTGCAACTTGCCGTCTTTAATTAGGGGCAGGGCAGACACAATGGGTGCAAAGAACCAATCAATGCGGCCACTGATGGTTTCTGTCAACGCCTCTGGGGTGCCCTTAAAAGGAATGTGCGTGGCACTGATACCTGCTGCAACTCTAAACTTCTCAGCATTGATGTGTGTGGCAGAACCAGTGCCGGCAGACGCATAGTTAAAACCATCGGGTTTGGCCTTCACTTTGGCAATCAAATCTTTCACATCTTTGTAGCCCTTGCTGGGCGATACCACCATCACGTTCGGCAAACTGGCCAGAGGTGTGATGCCTATCAAGTCATTCAATGTGTCATATGGCAAATTGGGATAGATGGCGGGGTTGACCACGTGGCCCGAAGAGTGAACCAACAGCGTGTAGCCATCGGGGTTGGCTTTGGCCACTTGATTGGCGGCAATGGTGCCGCCTGCACCAGGTTTGTTTTCAATCACAACCGGTTGGCCTAAGGCGGTGGTCAGTTTCTCTGCCACTGCACGGGCCACGATGTCGGTGCCACTGCCTGCTGTAAAGGGCACCACAAATTTAATGCTTTGCTTGGGCCAGTCTTGCGCTTGCGCAACCATGCTGACAGCACTGAGTGCCATGCTTGCCAATGCAATTTTCAAAAAGCTTTTTCTCAAAGTCTGGGCTTGTGTTTTAACTTGCATGATGTCTCCTGAATAATTATTTGCTAGCGGGTGGATAGGGCATGGCCAGCAAAATACTGGCCACTTGGTTTGATCTGTTGACCACTTGCCGCTTCTCACCAGGTGCGAAGCAAGCCGAGTCGTGAACTTTTAAAACTGATTCTGTGACAACGCCATTGAGTTCAGACACCAAGGTCACTTCACCCTCTAGCACCACATAGTGTTTTTCTACTGGCGAGCCATCTAGGCCCGTATGGCCACCCGGTTGAATTTGTGAAACACCCATCCACAAAGTTTGCGACGGACCCGCTTCATGGCCTTGTAGCCTGAGGCACTTCATGTCGTTGTGATTGGGGGCCTTGTATTCAGGCGCTTGATTGAAACGGGTGATGTTCATGGCGGCTTTAAGGTTTAAGAACGATTCTGTTTTTGGCGCCAGACAAAACTTCTTTGTAGGCCTGCATGGCTAGCGGTAAATCAATCATGTCGGCTGATGCTACTGCAAATGGCTTCAAGGTGCCATCTTCAAAGCCTGGGCGAAGTTCGTCTAACAATTCACAAGAACGCACACAGTCTAGTGCCAGCGTGTCAATGCCCACAAAGTTGTGCATGCCGCGGTAGAACTTGAACAAATCAAAAGCTACTGTTTGTCCCTTGGTGGCAATGATGAAAATTTGTGTGGCGCCTTTGGCCATGACCGCATGGCCCACTTCCCAATACACTTTGTCAACCGTGTTGAACACCAAGTTGGCGCCTTTGCCACCCGTTAAATCCATGATGCGCGTGGCAGGCTCCATGTGTGTGCTGTTAATCACTTCAACATTGGCACAAGCAAAACCCTCTAATTCATCTTGCCGCTGCACCGCTATGACCTTGGCGCCTGAACGGGCAGCAATTTGAACAGCAGCCTGACCCACCTTGCCATTGGCGCCCAGCACCACCACTGTTTGACCAGCTTTTACGCCACCGGCGCGGCTAAAACCCTCGCAAGCTGTGACAAAGGGCACGCCTACTGCGCCTGCCTCTTCCATGCTGATGCCCTTTGGCACTTCTTTTACGGCAGCGATGGGCAAGACCAAATAGCGGGCATGACTGCCATTGCGTGTAATGCCAATATCGCCGCCAGAACCCCACACTTGGAGGCCTTTTAAAGCATCTGGGCCTTCCACCACAATGCCTGCAAAATCGCGCCCCGGTGTTCTAGGAAACACGGCGTGCGGCATGATGCCCAAGGTGGCTTTGACATCGCTCGGATTCACAGCGGCAGCCATCACTTGAACCACTACCTCACCGTTGGAAATGGTGGGCTTGATTTGATTTTGACAATCGAGTTGCAGCGTGTCTATGCCGCTGGCTTTGGCTGCAACGTGCAGCTTGTAAGAAGAGGACTCAGAACTCATTGCAATGGAACTTGGTGTTTGCTGAAATTGAATCAAGCATGATTTAAATGGAGCATGTCACGAGCTTGTGTGGTGTTGGCCACTTGTCCGCCCATCTGCTTGATGATGTCGGCTGCTTTGGCAACCAACTGTGCATTGCTCTGGGCCAATACACCTTTTTCAAGGTAGATGTTGTCTTCCATGCCAACGCGCACATGGCCGCCATACAGCCAACTTTGGGCAACGATGGGAAACTCTGTGCGTCCTAACCCAAAAGCAGACCATATTGCGCCAGTAGGCAATAAATTGCGTGCATACATTAGCGTTTCAGGCGTGGCGGCAAAACCATATTTCACGCCCAACACAAAGGTCCACATGCCGGGGCCATCGAGGGTGCCATCGTTGATCAAGTCGCGGGCCAAATGCAAATCACCAGAGTCAAAAATTTCCAGCTCAGGTTTCACACCGCTGTCTCGAATGATCTTGGCCATGATGCGCACATTGCGCGGCGTGTTGATGACCACATCAGCCCCGCTGTTCATGGTGTTCAAGTCCAAAGAGCAAATGTCGGGTTTGATAATGGCAATGTGCTCCACCCGTTTTTCTGGCGGAACCAAGGTGGTGCCAGGCGCGTAAATTTTGGGGTCATTGGCATCTGGCACAAAACGGCCACCCGGCCCTGTGGTGAGGTTGATGATCAAAGATTTGTTGCGCTTGCGAATGCGGTCTACCACATCGCGGTAGTGTTCAAGTTCCATGGAGGGGCGGCCAGTGGCGGGGTCGCGCACATGGATGTGAACAGCAGCGGCACCAGCTTCTGCCGAGGCCAAACACTCATTGGCAATTTGCTCAGGCGTGACGGGCAAATAAGGCGTTTGCTCTGGCTTGGTAATGTTGCCTGTGATGGCACACGTTATGAGGGTGGGGCGGTCCAACATTTACAAGCTCCTTCCGCCATCAACCACAAAGCGTGAGCCAGTGGCAAAACGCAGTGTGGTGGCGCAGGCTTCAATGGTCGCGGCGGTGTCATCGACATGGCCAATTCGTTTGAGGGGAATGGTGGCAGCAGCTTTGTCATTAAAGTCAGCGCCGCGGCCGGGTACGAAGCTTGAATCAACCACCCCTGGAGAAACTGCAATGACGCGAACTTGAGGCGCCAGTGCTTTGGCCAATCCCTTGGTTAAAACATCGACACCTGCTTTGGATGCGGCATAGGCCAAATTGCTGCCAGCACCCGTGAAGCCAGCAATGGAAGACACATTCACAATGAGCCCGTCGCCGTTGGCTTTGAGCAAGGGTGTGAAGGCACGAATGGTGGCAAACACACCGCGCAAATTGGTTTGCACCACCTCGTCAAACAATTCGTCGGTTAAACCTTCTAAATCATTCGCAGCTACAGGCTTGGTAAAGCCAGCGCTGTTGACCAAGATGTCGCAGCGTCCTGCACGTTGCTTCACAGCGTCTGCAGCTGCATTCAAGGCGGCCGTGTCTGTGATGGAGGCAGTGAGTGCAAAGTGAGCACCCGAGGCCACTTTGGGCAGCGTGTCCAAAAGGGCCTGAACTTTTTCTGGTTCCGAGCGGTCAATGGAAACAATGCGCGCGCCCAATGCGGCCAGTCTTTTGGCTGTGGCCCAACCAATGGCGCCTTTGCCACCTGTGATGACAGCGACATGCCCGTCTAATTTGGAAACCGGTTCAAAACTCATGGTGTGCTTTCAATTTTTTTAAAGTGTTGCAAGTTGCGCGCTTAAGGGATGGGCGGCATGGGGAAATGCGTTTCGCCTGCTTGCAGCACAAAGTCGTAGTCGAGTGAATAGCCAACTTCGCCAGCGCCCGTTCGTTTTTTGAATTGGCCGACCAAGCTTTCCACCACAGAAAAAGTGACATCGGTGTGCAGGCGATGGTCATCGTCGGCAAACACCTGCGTGATCAACACTTGATAGCCAGGTTTGGAAATCATGTAGTGCACATGGGCAGGGCGATACGGGTCGCGCAGTTGCGCGCGCAGTAAATCGCCACAAGGGCCGTCCACCGGCACGGGGTAGCCTGAAGGCCTTACCGATTTGAAATTGAACTTGCCCTTGGCATCTGTTTTAAAGCGGCCGCGCAAATTCATGTCGGGTTGTTCTTCGTCTTGGTTTTCATAAAAACCCAAGGGCGAGGCCTGCCATACATCGACTTCTGCGTCTTGAATAGGATTGCCTTGCGCATCGCGCACGTGGCCCGTGACTTCAAACAACTGATCATGAGCTTTGGCCTCTGGACCATGAGAGATGTTGCTGCCAGGTTCATAAATCGGTGCATTTTTGCGCCAGAAGGGGCCCAGCAAAGCTGATTCAGTTTGGTACTTGCCCGCACTTTCTGCGCGCTTCACATTGTTGATCAAGGTGATCAAGGTGGAGGCGCCCAAAATATCGGAAGCCAAGATGGCTTCGTTCTTTTTCTCGCTGGTGTTTTGCCCCAAGCCCACGACAAACTTGCAGCCCATTTCAAACTCTTCATCGGAAGGTTCTACCTCGCGAATGAAAGCATGAAGATGTTTGACGAGAGACTGCATGACCTCGCGCAGGCGAGGGTCTGGGGTTCTCTCAAAAACTTCCAAGACTTGATCGGTGATGTTCTCTCGGGTTACATAGGTCATCAAAAACTCCAGAAGGGCGTGAGCAAAATTTAGCGTTGACGATTATTATGAAGTCTGAGCTTGCCCGAGGACATCGTACAAATACTCATAAGGCAAGCCTAACAACTCACATCAAAGCACTTTGAGAAACACGGTATTGAGGTTTGGCACGCCAGAAAGGCCCCTTCCAAGCAGGTTTTCTGGGTCCTCCAAAGGGTAAGTACCATGCAGCCCTAAGCCTGCTGCCAGTTATTTGTACTTGGCTTCCAAAGCGTCAAAAAATGGTTTTTGAACCAAGACTTGACGCTCTGCAAAAGTGGCAACCAAGCTGGTGTCTTCTTGCAACTCGCCCTGTGCTTTGAGTTGAGTTAGCGCTTGCGTCATGCCACGCACTGCGCCTTGCAAAGCGGCATTGGCATAAAGCACCAGACCAAACCCCATGTCGGCCAATACTTTTTGCGGCAGTGCGGGCGTTTTACCGCCGATGACCACATTCACAATTTGCGGACAGCGCAGTTCTTTGGCAATGCGCTGCATTTCTTCAACACTTTCAGGTGCCTCCACAAACGTCATGTCGGCACCGTGCTCTGCATAGGCCGCGGCCCGGTCTAGCGCTTCGTTGATACCCAACATTGCGCGTGCATCGGTGCGCGCAATGATTAAGAAATCTGGATGCTGCCGTGCATCGACGGCCGCCTTGATTTTGCCAATCATCTCTTCTGCTGAAACCACAGCCTTGCCGGCAAAATGGCCGCATTTTTTAGGCATGAGCTGATCTTCAAGCTGAATGGCATTGGCACCCGAACGTTCTAAGGTGCGCACAGTTTGGCGCACATTCAAAGCATTGCCAAAGCCGGTATCGGCGTCAACGATGATGGGCAGATCAATGGCATCTCTGGTAGCCGCTGTGTGCTGCGCCAAATCGCTCAAGCCAATAAAGCCCAGATCGGGAATGCCATAAAACGTATTGGTAATGCCTGCGCCACTGAGGTAAACCGCTTCAAAACCAACTTGTTGAATGACCCTGGCTGCCAGCGCGTTGGCAGCACCGGCGACCAACAGGCCGTTTTTGGCATTCACTTTTTGCCGAAGCAAGGTGCCTGGGTGAAGGCTCTGAGGTGAAGGCGTCATTTAATCTTCTTTCATGCCTGTGGCGCGAATGATGTTGCCCAGCTTGGCGCGCTCTGCGTTCACAAATTCATTGAAGCTGGCGCGTGTGCCACCCATGGGTTCAATGCCCATGATTTTTAGTCGGTCGGTAATGGCTGGGTTTTTCATGGCTGCGTCTACGGCTGAAGCCAACTTGTCCATGATTTCTGGCGGTACACCCACTGGCGCATGGATGCCCGCCCAATGGGCAATCTGAATTTCAGGAAAACCCAACTCGGCTGTGGTTGGTAGGTCGGGCGCTGCAGACATGCGCTTGGTCCAGGTGGTGGCCAATGCCTTGAATTTGCCACCAGGTTGAGTGTGCGGCAGCGACACAATGCTGGCCTCTGACGTGCCCTCTACCTGTCCTCCCATGACTGCCGTAGAGCCTTCAGAGCCGCTCTTGTAAGGCACTGGAATGAGCTTGGTGCCGTAGTGCATGTTCATCATCTCTGACACAAAGTGCGGCGTGCTGCCAGTGCCAGCTGTGGCAAAGTGAGCGCCTTGACCTTGCTTTGCAAATTCAATGAACTCTTTCAAATTGTTGTGCTTGGATTTGGCGGATGTGACGATGATGGATGGCGCCAAACCAATCATGACCACGGGTACCAGCTCGTTGTCTTTGTAGGGCGATGACTTCTTGATCATGGTGTTGGAAATAACACCAGCCGCACTGATTAAAAAGGTGTAGCCATCTGGCGCGCTTTTAATGCCCAGCATGGTGCCTAGGGTGCCGCCTGCGCCGGGCCTGTTGTCAATGAGTACTGGCTGGCCTAATACCTTTGAGGCGCCTTCAGCAGCTGCTCGGGCCAACAAATCGTTAGCCCCGCCCGCGGCAAAGGGCACGATGAACTTGACGGGTTTGTTAGGCCAATTGGCAGCTGAGTTGGTCGTTTGTGCCTGGCTGTTCAAGCTGAAGCCACAAAGAAGCGTTAAGGCAAGGCAAGTTGCAGATTTGTGTAGCTTGGCTCTGCGGGTTGCTTGAATTTGATTCATGTTGTCTCCCTAAGGCTTAGGTGTGTTGGAATGTCAGTTATTATTTTGATTCATTCAGAGGTGCCATGTTATGACAATTTCTCGCCGACAGTGGCTTCATCAAGCTGCGCAATGGAATTTGGCACTTGCCGCCCCTGCTTATGCTTTGACCAGTTCACTGGTGCAAGCGCAGCAGGCTTGGCCCTCTAAGTCAGTTAAATTGGTTGTGCCATTTACCCCTGGCGGCACCACAGATTTTGTCACGCGCTTGGTGGCCATTGAATTGGCCAAAGCCTTGGGTCAAAGTGTGGTGGTTGAAAACAAAGCCGGTGGCGGTACCGTCATTGGCGTGGATGCTGTTGCAAAATCAGCGGCCGACGGCTCTAGCTTTGTCACTGTGGCAAACAGCTTTGCCGCCAATCAAACATTGGTAAAAAAATTACCTTACGACACCCTCAAAGACTTGAGGCCAGTTGCACTGATGGGCATGTCGGAGCATGTGCTGGCCACACACCCGAGCAGTGGCATTAAAAAATTATCCGACCTCAAATCAATGACTGCTTCTGCTGCAGACAAAGTAAGTTATGCCTCATTTGGCAATGGCACCTCGGCACATTTGTCTGGCGCTGCCATGGCTCAGCAAATGGGCATGAACTGGGTGCATGTGCCCTACAAAGGTCAGGCGCCTGCACTGGCAGATTTACTGGGTGGGCAAGTCACCATGATGTTTGGCAATTGGCCTGAATTTAGAAGCCATATTCAGTCAGGCAAACTCATTGCCATTGGCATGGCCACTGCAAAGCGTTCTGTGTATGCACCCGATATTTCTACATTGGCAGAGCAAGGCGTGAACATTGAGTCCAATTCTTGGAACGGATTGCTAGCGCCTGCCAACACGCCAGATGCTGTGATTGAGCGAATGAATGCCGAAGTGAACAAAGCCCTTTTAGCGCCGGCTGTGCTGGAGGCATTTCAAAAAGGCGGCATTGCATCTTTGTCTGGTACACCAGAAAAGTTTGCTCAATTCTTAAAGTCAGAAATTGAAAAATACGCGCAAGTGGTGCGCAAAGCCAACATCACTTTGGAGTCTTAAGGCGCTCTGATCTCAGAATGAGCAAGCCGGAAATGACCAGTAGAAAAATACCGGCCCATCCAAGCATATTGGGTACTTCATCCCACACCACATAGCCAATGAGCAGTGCAAACAGCAAGCCGCTGTACCGAAATGGCGCCACCAAACTCATTTCACCTGAACGCATGGCCACAATAAGCAGGTAGTAGGCTAAAGAGAGAAACAAGGATGCTCCGAAAAGCAAAGCCAGCGATGTGCTGTCAACAGGCGTCCATGTTTGAGTGAGCGTAATGCCGCCAGCCGCCAAGGCGACTGAAACCGCCGTTGACAATGTGATTAGAAGCGCCGGTACATGAAGTCCAATGGCACGAGTGAGTGTGTCGCGCGTGGCATGAAACAAAGTGGCCAAGACAGCAATCCATGCATAAACATTGAAGCCTTCGGAGCTAGGCTGAACCACCAACAGTACCCCACTGAAGCCCAACAAAATCAGCAAGCCTCTTTGCACCGTGACCTGCTCTTTGAAGAAAACAATGGCAAAGACCGTGATGAACAAAGGGGAGGCTAGGTTAATGGCTGTGGCGTTGCCCAAGGGCAAATGAAAGACTGCTGTTAAGTAGGTGAGTGAGGCCGCGGCATCGACAGAGCCCCTGATCCACAAGCGCTTATTTAACATGAGGCGCCAGTTTTTGAGATGCCCCATGGTTTGCGCCATGATTAGCACCAGCGTGGTGGCCATGAGACCGCGAATGAAAATGAGTTGGGGGCCAGGTAGCGTGGCGCTGACTTGTTTAACCAGTGCGTCATTGGCGATGAAAAGCGCCATGGCCAGGCTCATGGCCAAAATACCGCGGCGATTGTCAGCGTTCATGCAGACCTTCTTGGTGATCACGACAAGGTCATGAAAAAAGCCCCCAGTGCGAACACGGGGGGCTCTAAGTTTGGTGGCTCTTCACGGATTCGAACCGCGGACCTGTGGATTATGATTCCATCGCTCTAACCGACTGAGCTAAAGAGCCTGAGCCAAAAATTATAGCAAACGATTGGGTTCAATTGTTAGAACTTTTGAATAAAGTTT
>ENA-ORFA01000845-ORFA01000845.1-marine-metagenome-genome-assembly--contig:-NODE-845-length-12609-cov-4.200287_pt1 | contig 12609 bp, 15 predicted proteins | sample MGYA00248621_ERZ508587 | MGnify/ENA primary metagenome ERZ508587 (study PRJEB26250, sample SAMN06266239) | marine metagenome | isolation source: Columbia River Estuary | place: USA:Columbia River Estuary... | reverse complement strand
CGTTTTCCACGTCAACCTACCCATCGCAAAACGCTGATGGCGGCATTAACAACAACGTCGCCCACACAATCGCCAGCGGCGATAGCGCAGGGGAGTATTTTTCCGGCTATCTCGCCGACATCCACTTCATCGACGGCCAAGCACTAACCCCCACCAGCTTCGGTGAGTTCGACGCCACCACCGGCGTGTGGATGCCCAAGGCGTACACAGGAACCTATGGCACCAACGGTTTCAAACTCAACTTCTCCGACAACAGCACCACCGCCGCATTAGGGACGGACTCTTCTGGGCGAGGGAACACGTGGAATGTCAACAACATTTCGGTCACCGCTGGTGCAGGCAACGACAGCCTCGTAGACGTTCCCACTAATGGCAGCGAGGTTGATACGGGAAGTGGGGGGCAGGTAAGGGGAAATTATGCGACACTGAATCCACTGGATTGGTTTGTATCCTCTGGCACTCTCTCCGAAGGAAATCTTAAGTGGGTTTCTCAGACTACTGGCGACTTTGCTAACCGTGCAACAATCGCAGTTAGAACGGGGAAGTGGTATTGGGAAATTACCGCTGACAGCGTTGGGGCTGGAGGATGCCAAGTGGGAATTGCAAAGACTTCAACGTATTCACAGTCATCCGGCCTCGCTCTTTACCAGGCGAACAACGGGAACAAGGTCATTGACAACTCATCAACAAGCTATGGAGCAACTTGGGTTACGGGTGATGTAATCGGTGTTGCCTACGATGCGGACGCTGGAAAGATTACTTTCTACAAGAACAATTCTTCGCAGGGAGAAATTACATTGTCTGGCTACGCGGGGATAGATGTCTCTCCCGTCGTCTGGGATGCTTCAAGCCTTGCATTCACACTTACACTCAACTTCGGCCAACGCCCCTTCGCCTACACCGCCCCCAGCGGCTTCAAGGCGCTCAATACCAGTTCGTTACCAGCCCCAGTAGTCACAAAGCCTTCCACGGTGATGGGTGTATTAACGATTACGGGTGCCAATCAAGCGTATACAGGTCTCAACTTCTCGCCCGATTTCTTGTGGTTCAAGCGTAGAGACAACATTGAGTTTCACTATTTGTTTGACGCTGTTCGCGGAGGCGCTTCGATTCTTCGGTCAAACTTGACTGATGCGGAAAGCACGGGCACTACATACATAAGTAGCTTTGGCGCCAACGGTTTTACAACAACCAACAACATTCTGAGCGCAGGAGCATCTTACGTCGCCTGGACCTGGGACGCCGGCAGCTCCACCGTCACGAACACACAAGGCTCCATCTCTAGTCAGGTGAGGGCTAATGCGAGTGCGGGGTTCTCGGTGGTTACTTGGACGGGAGGTGGCGTAGACGGATCAGTAGGTCATGGGCTTGGAGTTGCTCCGGTCATTTATTTTGTCAAGAATCGCTCTGCATCAAGCAACTGGGCATTTGCTTACACCATTGTTGATGGCAGCCTAGATTTCATGTATCTGAACCTAACCAATGCTGCTGGCAATGCGAGTCAATCAGTTCCAACATCAACAGTTATAAATCTGCAGCAATCTGCTGGAGAGACAACAAGCGGCAATAACTATGTAATATACGCCTTCGCCCCAGTCGCGGGCTACAGCGCCTTCGGTTCCTACACCGGCAACGGCAGCGCGGATGGGCCGTTTGTGTTCACGGGAATGCGCCCGAGGTGGATCATGGTCAAAATGTCCAGTGCATCTGGGGAAGGATGGGCTATCCAAGATTCTACTCGTTTTAACAATAATCCAGCCAGCGACATTCTTGCCGCTAACAGCAATGGCAGTGAGACTGGATTTGGTGGCGGATTTCGAGTTGACCTGCTGTCAAACGGATTCAAGCTAAGAAGCACTCAATCGGCTCACAACGCTTCCGGCGTCACCTACATCTACGCCGCCTTCGCCGAGGCGCCCTTCCAATACGCCCGCGCTCGCTAATACTAACTATGTTTTTACTAAATGGAAAGCCCATCTCATTGGATGCGGCATTTACAACTGAAGATGGTACACAGTACCCAGCTAACTGGTTGAGACTGGCTACGGTAGAGGATCGTGAGGCTATTGGTATTACCGAAGTTCCTGACCCCATTCCCGTAGATCAACGCTTCTACTGGGATACGGGGATCCCTAAGGATCACGCTCAACTCGTGGAGCAATGGACCGCTCAAGTTAAAGCTACTGCTGGCTCCCTTCTTTCCCAGACTGACTGGTATATCACCCGTGCTTCTGAGACAGGCCTAGCAGCCCCTCAGAGCGTACTTGAGAGGCGTTCCTTGATACGTGTCATGAGTAACGATAAGGAGGGCTTCCTGAGCCTTACAGAGACCACTGAGCAACTTGCTGCTTATGTGACCAGTGAGGCATTCAATAACTGGGAGAGTGGTGCTTCTATTGACGGCGCTACTGATGGCAATGACACCCTATCACTGTAACTACAATGATCACCTTTCTTGGAATTAAAGTGTCTTATGAGACGCTTGCTTTTTTTATTCTCTTTATCACGTCCGAGTATCTCGGCATGACTAAAAAGCGTCGATCCAATAGCGTTACTCAAGCTATCTCTATGGCTGCTGCTTACTTTGGTAAGACACGTACTGAGGACGATGCAGTTCGTCGTATTCGTCGTACCTTTAGAGGCAAACGGTAGATGCTTAAACGTTGCACAAAGTGCGGTAAAGAAAAAGATTTAAGCAGTTTTCCTAATGAGCGCCGTAGCTCTGATGGTGTAACGGCAAGATGCAAGTCTTGCACAAGTCAATACCAAAAAGAATGGTCGGCGCGTAAAGGTGGTTCCATGTACTATCGAACAGTTCGGTACGGTATGTCACCGGAAGAATACGAAGAGCTGCTAGATGAGCAACTTGGTTGTTGCGCTGCCTGCGGCTCTTCAGACCCTAAACGAAAAGCTGGTTTTGTAATTGACCATGACCACGCCACGGGTCTCGTACGTGGACTGTTGTGTCATAACTGCAACATCGGGATAGGTTTACTTGGTGATTCTATATCTGGCTTAAGTCATGCTCTAAATTATCTTCGCAGACACTATGACAATACTTAAGGTCGTTCAATACTACCCTCAGCTCGACTCAGCCACAGCTCACGGAGATCGCATGTGTTGGAGTTCTACGTGTGCTATGGCTATCAAGTATCTCCGACCTGACGCATTAAAAGGTAGTAATGCAGATGATAATTACCTCCGTACAGTCCTGAAGTATGGAGATACTACATCCTCTACTAGTCAAGTTAAAGCCTGTCAGCAGTATGGTGTCTTTGCTACCTTCTACCAAAAAGGTACTAAGCAAGCACTAATCAACGAACTAAAGGCAGGTTATCCAGTTGCTACTGGCATCCTACATAAAGGTCATGCATCAAACCCTGTTGGTGGTGGTCATTGGATGCTACTCATTGGTGATGATGGAGAACACGGTATCTTCCACGATCCATACGGTGAGATGGATAATGTCAATGGTGGTTACGTCACTATTGGCAGTGGTGGTAAGGATGTCAAGTACACCTGGCGTAACTGGTTAAAGCGTTGGGAAGTAGAAGGTAAAGGCACTGGCTGGTTCATGACCTTCAGGCCAACCAATACTCCACAACCCGTAGCTACCGTTGCTAACACTTGGGAGGGAGTTATTACTGCAGCCTCTAAGGCAGGTGCTAAGTTCCCACAAGTAGTAGCTGCACAATGGGCTTTAGAGAGTGGTTGGGGTAAGCACACCTCTGGAACTCATAACTACTTTGGTCTTAAGGGATCAGGTACTGACCACGAAACTAAAGAGTTCATCGATGGTAAATGGATTACCATTACGGCAGGTTTCCTTAACTTCCCTGATTTACAGTCTTGTGTATCATACTTAGTACAACGCTGGTACAAGGACTACAAAAACTATAAAGGAGTTAACCGTGCATCTTCTGTGGAGGAGTGCTGTAAACTTTTAGTTAAAGAAAGGTACGCTACTGATCCCGATTATAGCACTAAACTGATTAACATCATTAACCAAAAGAAATGATTGAAGCCCTTATTACAGGCGTTGCGTCTTTAGTTATTGGGGTCAGTGGTGGCATTGCCGCAATTCACAGCAGATCTAATTCACGTATGGATCAAATCGACAAACGTATCGATGGTATTGAGCTTAGATTTGCTGAGAAGTATGTACCACGGCAAGAACTAGCAACTGCTTTACAAAAGATGGAGGATCATATGATTCGCATCGAAAATAAATTAGATCAGATTGTACTGAGAAATGGCTAACAAAAAAGCAACGGAGGACATGTTTAATGAACTCCATAACATGGTTACCCAAGAGCTACTTAATCGGATTAAATCCGGTGAAGCTAGTACTGCTGATCTAAAAGCAGCTTGTGACTGGCTTGCTAAAAATGACATCAGTGGTGTCGCCTATGACGGCAACCCTTTAGATAAACTTGCCACCATTTTACCCAAGGTTGACCCTGAACTTATCCAAAAGAGGTTATATGGCAAGTCGCACATCTAGCTACTACAAGAATAACCCTAAAGCTAAGGCTAAGCGTCTTAAGCAACAAGCTGAATACAACAGAACTAAAGAAGGTCTCAAGATCCGTACTAATGCCAATAAGTTAAACCGTAAGCTGGGTACTTATGGTAATGGTGATGGTATGGATGCTTCCCATACAGGTCCCAATAAAGGAAAACTAGAGTCCCCTAAAGCTAACCGTACACGTCCCCGTAAGGGTAAAAAGTATGGCTGATCCACTCCCAATCTAATGATGTGACACCGCTACTCCCTAGTCCTGATCACTACCTCCACAACCTAATAACGATGACAAGCTCTGAAGCAAAAAGGCTACACCGTCGTGCAATTAAGGAATACTTTAATTGTCAATGCGTATACTGCGGAGAAACTTATGAACTACATGAACTTACACTTGACCACGTTCGCCCTAAGTGTCTTGGTGGCGAAGACCTTACTTCAAATTTGGTACCCAGCTGTAGGAAATGCAATCAGGCTAAAGGAAGTAGCAATTGGCTACAATGGATGAGGGATACGTTTGGTATCACCAATAGAGAAAATTTAATCTTATCACACATTCGCTAATTATGGACAATAACAAAATGCCCAAACCGGGTCGCAAAAAGACAAACCGTGGTTCTGTTGTTGAGCGTGTCAAAGAAGATGTAGCTCGTATGGAAGCTGCTTCAATGAGTCGCCGTCAAGGTCGTAGCAACCTTACATCCAAGGATCTTGAAGGTAAGGCTAAAGGTGGCTCGGCTACCGTCAAAGATGCTCCTAACGGCAAAGAATATATGGGACCTGCCTTTGGCGAATACAAGGCTAAAAAGAAAGAGGATCAACCTAAAGCAAAGACTAAGACTCGTCAGAATCGCGGTGCTGGTCGTGAAGACATGATGAGTCGTGAGCGGCAGCGAATGATTATGGAACGTGAGGAGCGTAAGCGTAAGAATGCTCAAGACAAGGGCGGGTCTAATGTTGTTGGGAGCTGATTATGGCTCCACAAAATAAACCGCGTAAACATGGTGATTTAGATGTTCAAGCACAGGAAGCGTTTTATCAACGATCTAGTGGTCCAGTAATAGGTCAACGTCCTGTAGATCAGTCTCCTAAAAAATTAGCTGCATTACAGCACATTGGAGCCATACCTGATCGCTATACTAGCTGGGAACAGATTAATGATGAGTTTCGCTACAACGTTGAAGTACTCGGGCTTACAGAACAACAGACTAGAGATAAACTTAATCTAAACGTTAAGAACACTAACGGTAAATACTATTTTTCTAAGTATGAACGTTATGGTGCTGGTAACTACATTAATTTTAGGGAAATCTCAACTGATCTTCAACCAGAAACTATTGCAGATTTATTGCAAATTAACAAAATGGTTGAAAGGGCTCAAGGTCCTAGATTGAAAAGCCCCGAACAAATGTTGGAAGATGCAGTATTTGCTGAAGAAGATGAGTGGGGTGATCGTCCAAAAAATAAACACAATAAAAATATTGTTAGTAGTAAGGAAAGAGCTAATGCTACTAGAGATGCTATTAGAGAAAGGTTAGGTGGTCCTCCAAAGGGTAGCCCTGATGTATATGATAGGGGCAAACAGGTTCACCGTGGTCACGGATTTGCCGCTTCTAAATTTAATGCAGGGTTAGCTGCTGATAATATATGGGATGAGGTTGGCTCTTACAATGTATATGGTCATGCTGGAAAATCTAATAATCCTAGGATTCATCCAGACATTCTATTTGAAGTTAACGCTCCTCCTACTGCAGAATTTGCTGCTTGGTATCGGGACCCGGAGTTAAGAAAGCAACGGTTATATCCCGGAGTGCCTGATCAATTAATGATGGCTGCCGATGAATATGGTTCAGAGATATACGGTAGTCGTGGATCAGGTAGAAAAAAAACCTATACTGTAGGACCTGCTACTACTAGGGGTGGTGTAATTAACACACCTCCAGAAACTGTACCGGCTAAAGCTGATAAGCTGTTTCAAATAAGTTCTCAATTGGCTGCAGAACAAGTTAATAGAGATATCGAAGCTGGTAAGGTTTCTTTTCCATATGAAAGGGGAAATGAAGCTAGTAAAAAGAAGGCAGGCGAAGCTAGGGCTAAGTATACTGAAACTGTTAGGCAGTCTATTGCTAAACCTTACTTGGATCAACAGTCAATAAACCTTGATCCTACATCATCTCCTAACACTCCTATCACTAAAAGCACTTATCAGTTTACTGAAAAAGATTTTACACCACTTCAATGGAAAGAGTTTACAGCTGGTGGTGGTAATGCTGCTATTGCTCAAGGTAAAAAGGTAACTGAGATTATAGATAAAGGAAGAATAGCTAGGAGAAATCCTAATTTAATGCCTACTACCCCTACTAGGGTCATTCCTAGTAGACTAGATAAAGGATTGAGCGGGGCTGGTCCTATTCAGACTCGCCCGTCACCAAGTCAGATAGCTGCATCTATTGCAACTCGTGAACCACTCCCTACCCCTAAACCTGCACCTCCTAAGCAGATTCGCACTGAAGCTGAGCTTGATCGTATCTTTGCAAACATTGTAGAGGCGCCTAAAATTCCACCGGTTTCTGGTAACTTTATACCTAGAGGTCCAGTTAATATCACACCTACTGATAGGGAAAGAGCTTTGGCTGCTGAGAGAGCTAATGCAGGTAAAACTAAAGCTATGTCGGCTGGTAAAACAGGGTATCCAGTTGAATATGGAGCTAATCTACCAATCCCAATACCAACAGGATCTCAACTCAAACAATTGGCTCCAGGCATCAAAGGTCAACTACCATTTGCTGCTAGTTCTGCGATTGAACCTCTACAAAGAGGTGAACCTACTAGGGCCTTAGAGGAAGTAGCTAAAGGCACAGCTATTGGTATGGCTATAGATCCAATAGTTAAACCTATTATGAGCAGGTTAATCCCTGCTGTTGGTTCTGTTGCTGCAGCTGCTCCTATGGCTACTACGGCTGCTGCTGCAGTTGCTAGTGAATTGGCAGCACCTAGAGCAGCGCAAGGTGGGCCAGAACGTGTCACAGTTAATGGGACACCTTATTGGCTGGATAAAAAAGCTAATAAAGTTTATACTAACGAAGGCCGTCCTACTAGTTTTGGTGTCGATATCAAAGGGGGTAAACCGCAGTTAGTACCACGCGGTCAAGGTACTGCTTCTAAAAAAGCTGAGGCTGATCCAATTAGACAAGCTATGCGTGGTAATTTAATGCCAGCTTTGAATATGCTGAATCCTATGTCTCAACTGCTACGTTTCTCTAATAGCGCAATGAAGACTATACATGGTGAGGTGTAATGGCAGAGTCTAAAAAGAAAAAACAAAAAGAAGAAACAAACCCACTCCTTGAACTAATTCGTAAAATTAAAATTGCTTATGCTATTGGTAAAGATCCAGTAGCTAGCGCTATGGCTAGTCGTGCATTCACACCAGCTAAAAACGCAGCATTGAATTACGGTAAGATACTGGGTTCTTCATATGACCCAAAGATGCGTATTAGGCCAAACGATCCTCAACAGAAACTGCGTGCTAGTAACATGCGAATTGGTGAAATAGAACGTCTTACTAATCTATTTGGCGGAGTCCGAACTAAGTTAGCTGATTAAACGCTCATCATTGGTGCCTAGAAGCCTCTACAAGGGGCCTCTAGGTGCTTTTACATACATTCTACCATATGACTAAATCGAACGACGTTGTAGGGGCTCTTAAAGCTGACTTTAAATTATTCCTGCAAGCGCTGTGGGGACAACTAGACTTACCATCACCAACGCGAGCACAATACGCTATTGCTGATTACCTACAACACGGTCCTAAACGACTACAGATCCAAGCCTTCCGAGGAGTCGGTAAAAGTTGGATCACAGGAGCGTTTGTGTTGTGGACACTTTTCAATGATGCTGAGAAAAAGATCATGATTATTTCAGCCTCTAAGGAGCGTGCTGATAACATGTCTATCTTCTTACAGAAGCTAATCATTGAAACACCATGGTTAGTGCACCTAAGACCAAAGAGTGATGATAGTCGTTGGAGTCGTATTAGCTTTGATGTGAACTGTTCTCCTCACCAAGCACCATCAGTAAAGAGTGTTGGTATCACAGGTCAGCTTACTGGTTCTCGTGCAGACCTGATGATTCTTGATGACATCGAAGTTCCAGGTAACTCGATGACTGAGATGATGCGAGAGAAGCTACTGCAACTCTGTACTGAAGCTGAGTCCATTCTAACTCCTAAAAAAGATAGTCGTATCATGTACCTGGGTACACCACAGACTACCTTTACCATCTACCGTAAGTTAGCTGAACGTAACTACCGTCCGTTTGTGTGGCCATCTAGGTACCCACGTAAGGACAAACTATCACAATACGAAAATCTATTAGCCCCTCAGATCCTAGAAGACATAGAGATGGGTGTAGAGGAGTGGTCTCCTACTGATTCTGATCGTTTCTCCAGTGATGACTTGTTGGAGCGTGAAGGTGCTATGGGACGTAGTAACTTTATGCTACAGTTCCAACTTGATACAACCCTAAGTGATGCTGAGAAGTTCCCACTTAAGTTCTCTGACTTAGTGGTAACAAGTGTTAACCCAACACAAGCACCTGATGCTGTAGTGTGGTGTAGTGATCCACGTAACTGCCTGAAGGATCTTCCTACAGTAGGCCTACCAGGTGATTATTTCTACTCACCAATGCAGTTACAAGGTGAGTGGGGACCATACACAGAAACTATATGCTCAGTTGACCCCAGTGGTAGGGGTACAGATGAGACAGCAGCTACATACATCTCACAAAAGAATGGCTTTCTCTACGTTCACGAAATACGAGCTTATCGCGACGGTTATAGCGACAGTACACTTCTTGACATCTTGCGTGGGTGTAAGCGGTACAATGTTACTAAACTACTCATCGAAACAAACTTCGGAGACGGTATCGTCGCAGAACTGTTTAAGAAACACCTCCAACAGACCAAACAAGCAATAGATGTTGAAGAGGTGCGAGCTAATGTACGTAAAGAAGACCGTATCATTGATGCTTTAGAACCTGTCCTCAATCAACACAGACTTATTATGGATAGGTCAGTTGTAGAGTGGGACTATAACTCTAATAAAGAAGCAGCACCTGAGGAACGGTTACTATATATGCTCTTCTACCAAATGTCTAGGATGTGTCGTGAAAAAGGTGCAGTTAAACACGACGACAGATTAGACTCACTGGCTCAAGGTGTTAAATACTTCACAGATGCTATGTCTATTAGTGCTTATGAAGCTGTTAAGATGCGTAAGCAAGAGGAGTGGAACGACATACTAGAAACATTTATTGATGATCCTATAGCTGCTACAAATCACCTTGTTATGGGTATGAATTTGGAACAAAGACGCAAGGCTAGAGGTAAGACAAAAAATGTAGTACCTACATGGATTTAGTGTGACAGTTAGGGTAACCGTCTACTGCTGTAATCTATTGCGCTGGAATCGATCTTGAGATCCCACCCGTTAAGCGGGAGCTGAAGGGTGGATCAGACCCCGTGAATGGAGGAAGACATGTCTTTATCAAGACACATCTTCCTCTTTATTAATGTCCCTGGGAAAGGACATTCTGTAAGAACTACTAAATCCCAAAGACACAAACTTCCACTAACTAATACTGAATCTTGGAGTACTGATTCTCCCAATCCTTCTGAATCCTGTCACTACCTATTCTACTGTATACACTATGAGTAGAACATATCGTAAACAACCTACCAATGTATTTAGACAAGTACGTACTTATAGTGAGTTAAAACAGAAGTACTTCGATGATGAGAATTATACTGTATCTACTCGTCATCGGTATGTCCCATCTAGTTATGATGACATACGCCCATCAGCTTACAATCAATTAGACCACCACCAATGACTCATACCGCCACCCTGGTACACATCACTCCTAATGCTGAAGAGCTTATAGCTTATATGGCAAGGGTAAGCAATCCAGCTAATCAAAACAACACTGAGACCAGTGCTAAGTTAATTAAGTATCTCGTTGACCATCACCATTGGTCACCCTTTGAGATGGTTAATATGTGTGTAGAGATTAATACAACTCGTAGTATAGCAGCACAGATCCTACGTCATAGGTCCTTTAGCTTTCAGGAGTTTAGTCAACGGTATGCAGAGGTAACAGATAAACCTGTTGTTCCAAAGCTACGGAGGCAGGATACTAAAAACAGACAGAATAGTATTGATGATCTAGATCCTACTGTTGTTAAACGACTGAATCGTAGGATTGAATTTCTATATGAGAATGCTTCGTCTCTTTATAACGATCTAATTGATGCTGGGGTAGCTAAGGAATGTGCCCGTGAAGTACTGCCCCTAGCTACACCTACTCGACTGTACATGAACGGTACTATTCGGTCCTGGATACACTACTGTCAACTGCGTTGCTCTAATGGGACACAACTGGAACATAGGATGATCGCTAACGGTGCCTATAAGCTCCTACAAGAGCATCTCCCTAGTGTCTGTACTGCCTTCACTGTTTGACTGCCAAAGGGGGCGCTCTGGGGGCATTGTAGGGGTCCCTTGAATTTTTGACATAAATTTAACAAGCCTTATATCGCCAGAGGGCCTCGCAATTCCCCCCAGTACCCCCTCCTTATATACAGGGACGCACTGTTGATATCCCGAGCACTGTTTGATTGTTTCTCATCAGGACAGGCTATTGAGAATACCAGTGGCAAGGAGTTGCGATCAAGGACGCACAGCATATGTCCATAGCCGTGTCCAGCGCATCTGCATCAGGCACAGGTACGCAGGACATTGGACAGAGTGTTGGGTACTGGCAGCACTGTTCTCATCTATAGTCACGCCTTATTGAGAATGAGTCGCAATAAGCAATGCTGTATGATACGAATTAATAGCGATACGAATTAGTATCAAGGTGTAGTTAGATATCAAGCGATCTGTCTGCGCAGCTAATAGCAGTATGACGACAGTGCTAATACGTTCTCAGCCACGCCTAGAAGCCTCTCTAAGGCCCCTCTAACAGTTGATAGGTATACTGAGCCCTGTAGTACTATTGAGGCACCTTACAGGCGATTGTTAGCAAGCGGTGCTGAGTGGTTCAAATTTCACACTCACGCAAAGTTACTCTAATCAGACAGCACTGTTCAGTTTGGCACACCCAATATCATTACGGTTCGGATCGATAAGGAACGCTGATAGGGTCAGTTAGGGGGCTACACGGATCCACTGGGTTCTGGGGCTTGACACATCGGCCTAGGGGCTGGTATGTTAGATGAGTCGGTGGGGGAGGCGAGAGGCGCCACACACCAAGCACCTAGACAAGTTAATATGTAGGTCGTCACAAGACGGAACCAGCGGTGCGAGCGATCCCGCGAGTAGTTATAGGTTGCAACCCGACCTGACTACACGACCTAGTTATCATGTATTATGCCGAGCCACAGGCTTTATTTGATCATGGCATTAACTGTTCACAACTACTGGAGTTAACTATGTCTATTACCATTGACCGTAAGGTAGCTGTTGGTCTTCTCAGTAAGGCTGCTACTGGTAATGATCTCTTGGCTGTACTTGAGATGATTACTTCTACCTTTACTGAGCCCACTGCACCTACTAGTGAGGAGATTGAGTTCTGATGCTAGCTCTAACTATTCTAATTGTCGGTACCATTTACGCTATCAAGGAGATCAATGACAACGTTTACCTTTGATGATCTACGTGCTGCTGTGCAAGACTGCACCAGCTATGATTTAGTTCAACGCATGGGTGATGACTATGAAGAGTATGTACTCATTGATGGATGTGGTGACCAAGATGGTGATCCGTTCTATGAATTGGAGGATGTAGAGTCTTTCATTCGTAACAACGATGATGTTGATGCTTACCTCTACAACATTACCAACGTATGACATACACCATCTTTCGCATGGATGATGAGGGCAATCATGTTGCTCTCGAGTCATTCAATACATATAGTGAGGCTGAGATGAACATCAATGCCTACTTCAACATGTATCCTTATGCTTATGTAGACATCCTCGTCTCACCTGAGTAACTTGTCCCTTTCATTCACAATCACGCACCAAT
>ENA-ORFA01000841-ORFA01000841.1-marine-metagenome-genome-assembly--contig:-NODE-841-length-12614-cov-5.295685_pt1 | contig 12614 bp, 12 predicted proteins | sample MGYA00248621_ERZ508587 | MGnify/ENA primary metagenome ERZ508587 (study PRJEB26250, sample SAMN06266239) | marine metagenome | isolation source: Columbia River Estuary | place: USA:Columbia River Estuary... | reverse complement strand
TTGGAATTCCGAGATCAACCATGGCTTTATTCTGCACTACGCAGGGGAAAACCGCCGAATTAAAGGTTGAGGGTCACCGGATTAATCACATCTGCAACCAAGAGCAGCAAAGTCAAACAGGCAAGAACCACAAAAACCACCATTGTTATTGGGGTTAGCACGGTGACATCTATTGGTGCTGGACGTGGACGACCGCGCAAACGAGCAAGGAAGGCACGAATCTCATCCGCAATTGCAACGGCCATGTGTCCACCATCAAGTGGAAGAATTGGCAAGAGATTAAAAATTCCAACAAAGATATTCAGACTTGCAACAATCAACAAGAAGGTGGCCAAACGCTCCATGGGAGTGAGTTTGTCGCTGCCAACAGCTTCTCCAGAAACACGTGCAACCCCAACTACTCCAACTAAGCCATTTGCATCACGTTCTTCGCCTCGAACAGTTGCTCCCCACAACGCTGGGATCTTTTCAGGCAATTTAGCAAGAGATTTGACGCTCTCGGAGAGAAAACTCTTGGTCACCTTAAAAGAATTCGAAGCCGATTCAATAACTCCAGAGCGCTTCAATCCTGTGATGTTGACAATTCCAAGTACATAACGCTCGGTGCCATCAATATCTGTCAATCGTGGCGTAGCAGTAATTGTGATGTTCTGCCCATCTCGGAGCAGTCCAAGGGTCAACTCTTTACCCTGCGAATTTCGGATAGCTTCAACATCTTTATACCAAGTGGTGACTTCTACACCATTAATAGAAGTAACTTCATCGCCTACTTGAATTCCGGCTGATTGTGCAGCCGAGTTCGAAACAACTTCACCGATGATCGGCAGCACCTGATTTGTTCCAACTCCTGCAAACAAGACAAACAACAACAGATATCCAAGTACAAAGTGCAAAAACGACCCTGCACCTAGGACTATTAGCTTCTTGCCAGATGAGGCTTTGTAAAACGCACGATCTTCTTCTCCTTCAGGCATCGCATCATTAGGAGACATGCCCTCGATCCTGCAATATCCCCCGGCTGGAATCGCCTTAACGCCAAACTCAGTTTCTCCGCGCTGAACAGACCAAATTCTCTTTCCAAATCCCACAAAGAACTCTGAAACCCACATCCCATATCGACGCGCTGTTACGAAGTGCCCAAACTCATGCACCATGACAGAAAGAAGCAGCGCAACAACAAAGGCGAGCATTCCAAGAAGTTCCATTAATTACCTATCCGTGAGAAGTTGCACCAAAGTATGCACGATACCGCTGACATCTTGAGAATTTGGTGGTTATCGATCGAGAAGGTTCTGAGTTGGCGAATATGAGCCACCAGAACGACGCTTTGCTATCGCACTCAGAGCTTCAAGAACCACACGGTTGGCCAAGATTGCAGTGATATCTGCCGTATCAAATGGCGGGGCCACTTCAACAATATCAATGCCAACAATTGGAAGCTCTAAACAAATTCGGCGAACCGCTTCTAGTAATTCTCGGCTTGTCATTCCACCAGGTTCTGGAGTTCCAGTACCTGGAGCCATCCCAGGATCAACGACATCAATATCTACGGAAAGAAAAACTCCATCGCAACCATCAACTAGCGTTGCAAAAGATTCATCGAGCACCGCTTTTAATCCACGGTGATGTATCTCAGTCATTTCATATGAACGCATTCCTTGATCGCGCATCCAATTAAGGGTTGCATCCTCCGGCCAATATCCGCGCAGACCTAGCTGCAAGAAACGATCTCCACGAACATACCCATTGTTAATCAAGTTCCGCATAGGCGTTCCGTGACCCACCAACGCTCCGAACTGATCTTCACCAGTATCAGCGTGTGCATCAAAGTGAATCATCGAAACTTTTCCGTGACCCAAGTGATTAGCAATTCCTGCAACATCTGCTGATGCAATGGAGTGGTCTCCCCCAAGCACAACAGGAATTATTCCTGCGCGAGAAATCTTTTCAGTTGCATTGCGCAATACCTCTAATGACGCAACTAAATCTCCACCTGGCATCATCAAATCCCCTGCATCAAAAACCTTAAGATCCTTCAACCCATCTGTGCGCAATGCAAGGTGAGGTCTGGAGCCATCATGTGGCAGGTAATCTCCCCCACGAATTGCTTGTGGGCCAAACTTGGCACCAGATCTATGTGAAGTTCCGCTATCAATTGGCGCACCAACAATAATTACATCTGCGCCCTTGTAACTGGCTGGATCATCAAGATCACACGCTGGGATACCTAAGAAAGTAAAGCTAGGGCCATACATATTGCCGTGGTTGGTCACTTAGAAACCTTCACCCTTTTACCAACAAATTGACCTGCGATCACAATAAGTAGCGCCAAGATGAACATGGCAGAACCAATAACATTTGCTTGAGCAGGAATACCGCGCGCAGCAGATGTGTAAACAAATTCAGGGAAAGTTTTCAATGTTCCTGAATTAAAGTTGGTAATAATAAAGTCATCAAAAGACAAGCTAAAGGCAAGTAACGCAGCCCCTGCAATACCTGGTGCGACCAAAGGCAAGGTCACCCGGCGGAAAGTTTCTAGCTCATTTGCATAGAGATCCATTGCAGCTTGCTCTAGACGTGGATCTAAAGAGGCAATACGTGCTTTAACAGTAACTACAACAAATGAAATACAAAACATCACGTGTGCAATAACCGTTGGCCAGAAGCCAGGATTTATTTGAAATACCAAGAATAATGAAAGAAGTGATGCACCTAAAACGATTTCAGGTGTTGCCATCGGTAAAAAGATTAGCAAGTTAGAAGATGAGCGTCCCTTAAATGCGTAACGTCCGATTGCAAAGGCAATCATAGTTCCTAGAATCGTTGAGAAGATTGTTGCTAACAAGCCAATCTTTATTGAGTTGCCAAGTGCGGCACACACCTCTGGAGCACCACAAGGGTTCTTCCAGTTATCTAGTGTGAAGCCCTTCCAGATCAGGTTGGACTTACCTGCATCATTAAAGGAGAAAGCAAATGTGTACAAAACCGGAATAAATAAATACGTGAAGCCAAATACCGCATAAATACGAATCAGGTTGCGGCCAAACCAACGTGATAGTCGTGCTTTAACCGGAATCGTTGGAATCGTTGCATCTTTTTGCTTGTTCATACCAACTCCTCCGTTCCAGCTTTTCGAATATAGAGGGTAACAAGAATTAATATTGCAGCCATTAAGGTAAAGGAAAGTGCTGCAGCTGTTGGGTAGTCAACAATCTTGAAGTATCGGGACTCAATAACATTTCCGATCATTTTGGTGTTAGGACTTCCCAAAATGGCAGCGTTTACATAATCTCCTGCTGCAGGAATGAAGGTCAACAATGTCCCTGCAACAACACCTGGCATAGATAAAGGCAGGGTTACTTTGCGGAAAGTAGTTATTCCGTTTGCGTAAAGATCTCCAGATGCCTCCATTGTGCGCGGATCAATCCGCTCTAGAGATGCGTATAAAGGCAATGTCATAAAGGGCAAGAAGTTATAGGTCATACCCATAACCACTGCAAAAGATGTTGATGTAAGCGTTGTGCTTTGTCCAATAATCCCAATATTTCTCAGGGTCGGAACAACAAAGCCCTCTTCACCAAGAATCTGCTTCCATGCAATGGTACGAAGCAGGAATGAAACAAAGAACGGAGCGACAACTAAAACCAATAGGAAGTTCTTTAATTTTCCAGCTTTGAAAGCAATTGCATAGGCCAACGGATAGGCAATTGCTAATGCCAAAACTGTTGCACATAATGCAAAGATGAATGATCGTGCAAACTGTTCTTTATTTTCAGTAAATGCTGTTATGTAATTTGAAAACTGTAAAGTCTGCTCGTACTGACCTGTGTCTCCCCCAATAATTGGTGTTTGAGTTGAAGTCTGAGCCAAGTTAACGATAGGTAAAATAAAGAAGATAAACAGGAACAAGAAACCTGGCAACAACAATAGGTAAGGCAACTTCACCTTAGACAAGAGGTTGCTCATTCTTCGTCTAGTTCCTCAGGATTAACTTCAAGTCCAGCTTCGACATCATCATCGCCGCGCAGAGCAAAAGTGAAGTTAGGCTCCCAAGAAATTACAACCTCATCACCCTTATCAAATGGTGGAACACCATCATCATTTTGCTCGAAGACCATTACTTCTTGTCCCCAAGGCATTGTTACTTGGTACTGAGTTGAAACGCCGATGTATGAAACATCTTCGATACGACCACCAGTCAAAATATTTCCGCGAGTGGATGTTCCTGCGAGTGAAATACGGAATTTTTCTGGACGAATTCCAGCATAAATCGAACTATCCACTGCATGGCTTCGGTTCTTTGGCATTGAAATCTTTTGTCCAAATAGATCGACAACAAGGTTGTCTCCATCTGTGCCCTCAATGCGTCCCTTGATGAGGTTTGACTGGCCCAAGAAGTTAGCAACAAATGCCGTGCCTGGATTGTCGTATAGATCTGCAGGAGATCCCATCTGCTCAATTTCGCCCTCATTCATAACAGCGATGGTGTCAGCCATAGTCATGGCCTCTTCCTGATCGTGTGTAACGTGAACGAAAGTTAAGCCAACTTCGCGTTGAATCCACTTGAGTTCAATCTGCATCTGGCGACGTAGCTTTAGATCAAGTGCGCCTAATGGTTCATCGAGCAAAAGAAGTGCTGGACGGTTAACAATTGCGCGAGCTAATGCAATGCGCTGCTGCTGTCCGCCTGATAACTGAGTTGGCTTGCGTTGGGCAAGGTGAGGCAGTTCAACTAGATCTAGAACTTTGTTTACATCTGCAGTTACATCTTTGATTCCACGACGGCGCAAACCAAATGCAATGTTTTCAAAAATAGTTAAATGTGGAAACAGTGCATAGTTTTGGAAGACAGTATTAATCGGGCGCTGATATGGACGCTTAGTCGTAATATCAGTAGCACCCAAATGAATGCTTCCAACGGTTGGCTCTTCCAACCCTGCGATCATTCGCAGAGTTGTTGTCTTGCCGCATCCTGAAGGCCCAAGTAATGCAAAAAATGAGCCTTCAGGAATAGTTAATGACAAATCATTAACTGCGGTGAAATCTCCATACGTCTTTGTAATACGCGTCAGACGTAAGTCGCCGTGCGTTGCAGATGAAACGTCCGCCACTAGTTGCCGGCGGCCTTCTGGAAAGCTTCGGTCCATGAGGTTTCTTCTGCTGGGGTAAGTGAGCGGAAGACGTTGAGTCTCTTTGACATTGCATCATCAGGGAAAATGAATGGGCTGCTCGCAAGTTCTGGAGCAATCTTTTCCATTTCAGCCTGTGCACCCTTAACTGGGCACACATAATTAACATATGCCGCAACTTCGGCAGCAATTGCCGGGTCGTAATAGAAGTTGATCAACTTCTCAGCGTTGGCCTTTCCTTCAGCAGATGCTGTTGAAGGAATCATCAAGTTATCACCTGAAATAGTTCCGCCTGACTCTGGAATTGCGAAGTCAAACTTTCCTTCATTTTCAGCCTTCAAGATGAACATATCGCCAGACCAGCCAATAACAGCTGTTGCATCACCTGAAGTTAGATCTTCAGCGTATTCATTACCCTTCACGCCACGGATCCATCCATCGCTAATTTGCTTAGCCATGTAATCAACTGCATTCATGTACTGATCTTCAGTTACTGTCTGCAGATTTACGCCCTGCGCAAGAAGAATGATTCCGATTGTGTCGCGCATTTCTGAGAGAACAACAATCTTTCCCTTGTTCTGCGGTGCAAAAAGTTCCTCAAGTGTGCGAATTCCCTTTGGATTCTTTGCCGTGTTCCAACCAAATCCAGCCATGATGCCTTGCCATGTCATAGATTGCTCACGGTTAGGATCAAATGAAGGTGATGCTAGTGAATCAAGAATGTTTGACTTGTTAGGAATGTTTGCTGCATCAAACTTCTGTGTGTATCCAAGACGGATCCAACGTGCAGCCATCCAGTCAGTTGGTGTGACTACGTCATAACCAATGTCCTCGCCCAATTTAAGCTGAGCTTGAACCTTTCCATAAAATTCATCATTGTCGTTGTAATCTTCAAAGTACTCTGCAGTGATACCAGTCTGCTCTTGGAATTTGTCGAGTGTTGGGTACTTCTTTGTATCTTCGTCATAATCAAGATACAGAGGCCAGTTGCCCCAACGTACTGAATTGGCGCTATCTCCAGAATCAGATCCGCCGCATGCAGCAAGTAAGCCTGCTGCACCTAAACCGCCTGCGCCTGCGAGAACTCCGCGGCGAGAAACCATTGCACCTAGAATTGATTTTGCCTCTGGTGAGAGTGAACTTTCTTTTGACATACTGATTGACTCCTTAAGGGTTAAACACAAGCTAGTTGTCGGATTACCGAGCCTCAAGCTTCCTGTGGGTTGTGGGTTGATAGATAGGGTTGGAACAAGGGGAAATACTACGCCCCAAGATTAGTCATTACATGCTTAATTCGCGTGTAATCTTCAAATCCATATGCTGAGAGATCTTTGCCATAGCCAGAGCGCTTGAAACCACCATGTGGCATCTCGGCGACAATCGGAATGTGGGTGTTGATCCAGACGCAGCCAAAGTCAAAGGCCTTAGCCATGCGCATGGCGGTTCCGTGGTTGGTGGTCCACACACTTGAGGCCAATCCATACTCCACACCGTTGGCCATAGCCACGGCTTGGGCCTCATCGGTGAACTTTTGAACGGTAATAACCGGCCCAAAGATCTCTTTCTGAATCAGCTCATCTGCTTGCTTCAACCCCGCAACAACTGTTGCTGGGAAGAAAAAGCCTGGGCGATCTAGCGCACTACCGCCGGTTGTGACCTGGGCATGTGCTGGAACCCTGGACAAAAGATCTGTAATCCGAGCCAATTGGTTTGCGTTGTTAACCGGTCCTAGGAAAACATCTTCATCGGCAGGTGCACCAATGGCAACCTGCTTTGCCTGCTCGGTAATAAGTGCAACAAATTGATCATAAACAGAGTCTTGGACAATCACACGTGTTGCCGCGGTGCAATCTTGACCAGCATTGAAGTAACCGGCTACTGCAATAGCTTCAGCTGCTGCACCTAAATCTGCATCTGCAAAAACAACAACTGGTGCTTTGCCACCTAGCTCTAAGTGCACACGCTTCAATTGCTTGGCAGCAGATTCTGCAACCTTTATTCCGGCAGCAACTGATCCAGTGATTGCAACCATGTCAGGGCGTGCATGGTTAACAAGTGTTGCACCTGTCTCGCGCTCCCCACACACAACATTGAAAACTCCTGCTGGTAAAAATTCCGCCATTAAATTGGCCATCCACACAGTTGATGCAGGAGTTGTATCACTTGGCTTGAGCACAACAGTGTTACCTGCAGCAATTGCCGGTGCCCACTTCCAGACCGCCATCATCATTGGATAGTTCCATGGTGTTACCTGACCGATAACTCCAACAGGTTCGCGGCGAATCATCGAAGTCATCCCTGGCATGTATTCACCAGCGGATTTTCCTTCAAGATTTCGGGCAGCACCTGCAAAGAATCGAATCTGATCAACCATCGGTGGTACTTCTTCTGTTGTTGTCAGCGAAATTGGCTTGCCTGTGTTTTCGCACTCGATCGCAATAACCTCCTGGGCACGTTCTTCAATCGCATCAGCAATTTTTAGCAGTGCGCGTTGGCGCTGCGATGGTGTTGAATCGCGCCAATCTGGGAATGCATCACTTGCCGCCTTAAACGCTGCATCAATATCTGCTGCATTTGAGTTAGGGGCTGTTGCAAAAGGTTGACCTGTCGCCGGATTTACAAGCGTTGTGGTTTCACCTGATTTTGACTCTACAGACTTACCATTAATGAAGTTACTGAGCTTTTTCATGTGCCAGAGCCTAGCAATTCCCGCTGAATCTAACTAGTAGGTGAAACTTTCTCAGCTGCAGCCAACTGCCCACATGCACCATCAATTTCGCGGCCTCGGGTATCGCGAACTGTTACTGGGACACCATAACTTTCAAGGATGCGAACAAACTCTTCTTCATCCTCCCGGCGAGAGGCGGTCCACTTTGATCCAGGAGTTGGGTTAAGTGGAATCAAATTAACGTGGGCATTACGGTTTTTTAGCAAGCGACCCAATAAATCAGATCTCCAGGATTGATCATTGATGTCGCGAATCAGTGCGTATTCGATGGAATAACGCCGGCCTGTCTTCTTTTCATAGGCATCTGCTGCAGCTAGTACTTCTCGAATGTTATAACGATTGTTAATAGGAACTAGGGAATCCCGAAGCTCATCATCTGGTGTGTGAAGAGAGACTGCCAATGTGCAGTTAATTCCTTCATCCATTAGTTTTTCAATTCCGTTAACAAGTCCAACGGTTGAGACAACTACAGAACGTGCAGAAATGCCTAGACCATCTGGATTTGCATCAGTTATGTTGCGCAAAGTTCGGACAACAGCGTTGTAGTTCGCTAATGGTTCGCCCATGCCCATAAACACAATATTAGAAAGTCGAGTTGGCCCACCAGGAAGTTCTCCGTTGGCACATGCACGTGCTGCAGCAACGATCTGATCTGTGATTTCACCGGCAGATAAGTTTCGCGTTAGGCCTGCTTGACCAGTTGCACAGAACGGGCAGTTCATACCGCAGCCAGCCTGAGAAGATATACAGACTGTCACGCGGTCGGTGTAACGCATCAAGACGCTCTCAACTAGTACTCCATCGTGCAACTTCCACAAATCTTTTCTGGTCATTCCATTATCTGTCGTGCGAGTTGTTACCAATTTAATCATTTGCGGGGTTAGGGCATCTGCAATCACTTGGCGCTCTGCTGCAGGAATATCAGTCCATTCCTCTGGATTACTAGAAAGGTGGCTGAAGTAGTGTGTTGCTACCTGCGTAGCTCTAAAAGGCGCGAAGCCAAGCTCTTGTGCAAAGGCTTTGCGCTCTGTTGGTGAAAAGTCGGCTAAATGCTTAGGTGCCTTCTTGCGCTGAACTGGCTCATCAAAAACAAGTTTTACTTCAGGAATCTGCCCACTCATAAAAAGCGCTTTACTAATTCAAGTGCCAACCACATGGCAGGTGCTGACAAAACAACTGAATCAAGTCGATCTAACATCCCGCCGTGGCCCGGCAATAACGTTCCCATATCTTTCAAACTCATGTCGCGCTTCATGGCACTTTCAATCAAGTCACCACAGGTAGCGGTAAATACGATCATCAATCCAACAATGATGCCGATCCACCAGTGCATATCCATTATGTAATGAAAAGCAAGGCACCCGCCAATGATTGTGAATACAACTGAACCAGCTAGACCTTCCCATGTTTTCTTGGGAGAAATCGTTGGAACAAGTGGATGCTTTCCAAATAGAACGCCGATGATGTATCCAAAGGTGTCATTACAACCCACTAAAACAACGAAAGTCATTACGCGTTGAAAGCCAGTACTTGGCGTTGCTAACAAAATGAGGAAGCCTGCTAGAAAAGGTAAGTACAAAAGAGTGAAAGTTGTACCTGTGGCTTTACCAACAAAGCCTTCGGGGCCATTTAATAACAATCGAATCAACAGAATTGGAAAGGAAATCGCTGTTGCAATAGCAAGGCCTGCTATTCCACCACTCCACGCCGCACACAACAGGGCAACGGCAGCAATGGAGAGTGAAGGGAAAGAAATAGCGATGGATCTAGAATTAAATGCCCGTACGATTTCACGGATTCCCAGTACTACTGCAGTCGTCAAGACAACAAGAAATAGCTCTTTATATACCGAGAGTGAAAACCAGATCAATCCGAGCAAGGAAAGACCAACAACAATTGAAGGCACAAGCTTTCGCCCTGCCTTCTTATTGATCGCTTCGTTGATCGAATGTATGTCGGACATGAGTGAACCCCTTATACCTCGAGGAGTTCAACCTCCTTGTGCTTGAGCATGTCATCAATCTTTGCAACGTGATCTGACGTTACTTTTTCCAGCTCTTTTTCACCACGTGCTAAATCATCTTTTCCAATATCGCCATCTTTTTCCATCTTTTCCATCGCTTCTTTTGCTGCGCGACGGATATTGCGCATTGAAATCTTTGAATCTTCTGCCTTGCTCTTAACAACCTTGATGAATTCCTTGCGGCGCTCTTCAGTTAACTGTGGAAAGTTAACTCGGATTACTACCCCATCATTTCCAGGGTTTACGCCTAAATCTGATTCACGAATAGCCTTTTCAATAGAAGCCATAGCCCCTTTATCAAATGGAGAAATAAGTGCCATGCGTGCTTCTGGAACTTGAATCGAGGCAAGTTGTGACAAGGCTGTGTAGGTGCCGTAGTAATCAACCATTACCTTGTTAAATAGTGATGGGTGTGCGCGACCTGTGCGAATAGTGGCGAAGTCATCTTTTGCAACTTCAATTGCCTTATTCATCTTTGTTTCAGCGTCTTTGAGAGCGCTTGCTACATCTGCCATGGTCCTTGCTCCTCTTACTACTTCTTACTACAAGCCTGTCGCTTATGCGACAAGAGTTCCAATTACTTCGCCACGCACAGCGCGTGCAATGTTTCCGTTCTCCATTAAATCAAAAATAACGATTGGCAACTTGTTCTCGCGGCACAGCGCAAAAGCTGCTGCATCAGCCACAGCTAATGACTTTGAAAGCACTTCATCGTATGTAATAGTGTCGTACTTTGTGGCTTTTGGATCTTTCTTAGGATCTGCGCTGTAAACACCATCAACACCACTCTTAGCTAGAAGAAGTGCTTCTGCTCCAATTTCAAGTGCACGCTGGGCAGAGACGGTATCTGTTGTAAAGAATGGCATTCCTGCACCAGCACCGAAAATAACTACGCGACCCTTTTCAAGATGGCGAATTGCGCGAAGTGGAATATATGGCTCTGCAACCTGACCCATTGTGATTGCTGTCTGAACGCGGGTTTGAACACCCTCTTTTTCTAGAAAATCTTGAAGTGCCAAACAGTTCATAACTGTTCCAAGCATTCCCATATAGTCGGCGCGAGAGCGATCCATTCCGCGCTGTGACAGTTCAGCTCCGCGGAAGTAATTACCGCCACCAACAACGATTGCTACCTGCACGCCGCTTCGAGCGACATCTGCGATTTGCTTGGCAATATCTTGCACAACATCAGGATCAACACCGATGCCTTTAGCTCCACCAAAAACTTCTCCAGAAAGTTTAAGGAGCACTCTCCGATACGTACCTCTTGTACCGGGCATGAGTGCTCCTTAATCTGCTAAATATTTGGCAGTAACTTATGTGGATATTCTAAGTCTAAGCGATCCGACCTAGACCTTATTGACCCACGCGGAAGCGATGGAAAGCCTTAACAGCTGTTCCAGCCTCATCGAGGATCTGCTTAACAGTCTTCTTTGCATCCTTAGCAAATGACTGCTCGATCAAGGAAACTTCCTTAACAAAGCCAGCCACTCGGCCTTCGATGATCTTTGAAAGAGCAGCCTCAGGCTTGCCCTCTTCGCGCGCTGTCTCTTCTGCGATACGGCGCTCGTTTTCAATCAAGTCAGCAGGTACTTGTTCGCGATTAACAAACTGCGGCGCAAATGCTGCAATGTGCTGTGCGATGTCCTTGCCAACTTCGGCTGCATCCTTAACAAGTTCAACCAAAACACCAACCTGTGGTGGAAGATCTGGGCTTGTACGGTGCAGATAAATTCCAACTGGTGAATCCTTGATAACAGCAATTCGGCGAACTTCAATCTTCTCGCCCAATGTCGCATTTGCATCATCCACAGTTGACTGAACTGTGCTGCCATTAGCCATTGTTGATGCCAAGAATGATTCAACTGAATCAGATTGCGCCTTTTGTAGATGTGCAAGAAGCTCATCTGCAAGTGCCACGAATCGCTCACCCTTTGCAACGAAGTCTGTTTCACAGTTCAGTTCTAGCATCACGCCAAGGTTGCCCTCGACCTTTGCAACAACTGCGCCATTTGATGTCAGGCGACCTTCGCGCTTAGTAACGCCCTTAAGTCCCTTAACACGAATCAGGTCTAGCGCCTTGCTGTAGTCGCCATCTGCTTCATCAAGAGCCTTCTTGCAATCCAGCATTCCTGCTGCAGTTGCTTCGCGAAGCTTCTTTACATCTTCAGCTGTGTAGTTAGCCAATTTATGCCTCCGGTGTTGTTGGTGCTGGTGCTGATCCGTCGAGAATTTCCTTCTCCCAATCAGCTAAAGGCTCGCCCGCAGCAACTTCTGCTGGAGCATCTGACTTAGTTTCTTCCTTAACATTTGCAGAACGTGCCTTAAGGCCCGCAGCAATTGCATCTGTAATTACGCGTGTTAGCAAGTCGATTGAACGAATCGCATCATCGTTACCAGGAATCTTGTAATCAACTTCATCTGGATCGCAGTTTGTATCCAAGATTGCGATAACAGGAATGCCAAGCTTCTTCGCTTCCTGTACTGCAAGGTGTTCCTTCTTTGTGTCAACAACCCAAATTGCTGAAGGCAACTTAGTCATGTGACGAATACCGTCTAGGTTCTTAAATAGCTTCTCGCGTTCGCGGCGAAGAACAAGCAGTTCCTTCTTTGTTAGAAGTAGATCGTTCTTCTCTTCTAGAGCTTCTAGCTCCTTCAGGCGCTGAATACGCTTGTAAACAGTTGGGAAGTTAGTAAGCATTCCGCCCAACCAACGCTCAGTCACTGTTGGCAT
>ENA-ORFA01000838-ORFA01000838.1-marine-metagenome-genome-assembly--contig:-NODE-838-length-12629-cov-10.842177_pt1 | contig 12629 bp, 7 predicted proteins | sample MGYA00248621_ERZ508587 | MGnify/ENA primary metagenome ERZ508587 (study PRJEB26250, sample SAMN06266239) | marine metagenome | isolation source: Columbia River Estuary | place: USA:Columbia River Estuary... | reverse complement strand
ACGAGGTTGTTCCTGAAAGGGACCCAGCCGGCTCCTTGATAATCCGAGAACAATCTCCCCTTTTGAAATGCAGCTGTAGGCAGCTGTTGCGTGCTGGGTCTAGCTGGACAATTAGAAGAACCTTTGGTTGTTCTACTTTGGACTTTTGTCGTCCTTCAATTGTTATTTTATTGGCTTATTTAGGTTTTTATTGTCACGAGATTGTGACGGGGAACATTCCCTGGATAATAATAGAGCAATCTCCTTCTTTCGAGCCATTGAATGTTATGATCCAGATGTTTTGATATTTATCCAAAGACAAAAGTAAAACAATAGATGACGATCAAAATGTAATGAGATTGCCAGGAAGTCAACAACGAGGTCTTTTTCGTCCATTCCAGCTGTGCAACATTGTTGTACCATTGTTTTTATGCTTACCAAAAGACAAAAGTAGGACAATCACAATGCGATTCCCTTTCTTTTTATCCCTCGATTGAAATAAGGTCAACAATAGGTTCTTTTTCGTCGTCCCAGCTGTTGCACAATTGTTATACGGTTGGCTTTCTATTTACCCAAACACAAAAAGTGAACAATCAAAATGTAATGGCATTTCTTTTTATCCTGAGGTTGCCAGGAAGTCAATAACGAGGTATTTTTCGTCCAATAAGCTGTTGGAAATTGATGTACCTTTGTTTCTATACTTACCCAAAGACAAAAGTCGAACAATCACAAAGCAATACGATTTCTTTTTATCTCTTGATTGCCAGGAAGTCAACAATAGGTTATTTTTCGGCATGTGAGCTGTTGCACAATTGTTACATGGTTGTTTTCTTATTTACCCAAACACAAAACCTGAACAATCATATTGTAATGCCATTTCTTGTTATCCTGAGATTGCCAAGAAGTGAACAGCAGGTTTTTTTCATTCACCCAGCACTGTTCCGACATTGTTATACGGTTGTCTTTCTGCTTACCCAAACACAAAAATCGGACTATCAGAATGCTATCACATTTTTTATTCCGTTGTTTCAATAAATACAATAACACAAAAGTAGGTCAATCAGAATACAATACAATTTTTTTATAGCTACAGAGATGTCATACGGTTGTTTTCATATTTACCAAAAGACAAAAGTGAACAATCAGAATGCAATTTCATTTTTGTACGGTTGTTTTTATAAATACCAAAACACAAAAGTAGGACAATCATAATGCAATAACCATTTAATTTTATTCCGAGATAGCCAGGAAGTCAACAATAGCGTTTTCCCCCATTCTTTACACTGTTGCCACTGACTCCTACAAGAAGGACGTACGACAGAATTTTCGCGTGGGAAATTTTGTCCAAATGTAGGCCTAAATTGTCAATTTTGTCCAAATGTAGGCCTAAATTGTCAATTGAAGCTATAGTTTAAGAGATATCGCCATAATTCGACCACCCAGTAGCCAACTTTTTGAACTGAACAAATTTGTATACTGTAGGCAAAGTCCAGAAAGGCCTTGAAAAGGCACCAAAAGGCCTTTTTGATAAATCAAATTATTGGCATAGCTCTTAAAATTGTTATCTGACGGAAAAACTGTTTTATTTAAAAAAGTTCCTAACTAATTGATGAGTACTACAAAATTTATTAGTGCCATTTCTACGTCAGACACATGCATCTGAAATTGAGTCAATTTTAGCATTTTCAGAATGCGTCTGACGTATTAATAAAGTTTGTAGTACTCGTAAATTAGACACTTTTGTAATACTGTATAAATGTTTTTCCTTCAGATGCTATTTGAAGAGCTATGTCAATAATTCGATATATCAAAAAGGCCTTTCTTGGCCTTTTAAACTTTACCTTCAATATACAAATTTACTCAGCTCAAAATGTTGTCTACTGGGTGGTCGAATTTTGGCGATATCTCTTTAGCTGCAATTGACAATTTTCTAAAGCCGAGCCTTCGGTATAGGCCTACATTTGGGCAAAATTTCCCCTGTGAAAATTCTGTCGTACATCCCTCTTGTGGGAGTCAGTGACTGTTGCCCATAATTATGCAACCAAACACAAAAGTGAGACAATTGAATGTAAATATACCATTGCTATTGTCATGAGGTCAGTCCAATAACATTTATCAGTCATTTTACTGCAAAACGAACAGGAAAATTTTTTTCAAATTGTGAAGTGTCAGATCCAGTAGAACAAGTTATCTTTGAAAAACCGCACGCAGTAAGAAAGAGTAAATATTTACATTTACTCACTGCATGATTTCCTGCCAATTTTGTGACCAAAGTAAAGGCATTATTTTACAATCTGATTGTCTGCTTAGGTATGCATAATAACAAGCAAAAGTGAGCTGAATGGAAAACATGTTACTTACTGGCTATCTAAGGAAAAATATTAATGATCTGGCATTCTGATTGTGTTTTGGTAAGTATAATGATCTCCCTGGCTTCTCAGAATATTTATTAATAGTATTGCATTTTGATTGACTTTCGTACTTTTTTGTTTTGGTATTATAAAAACAGTTGTACTACAGTCTCCCTGGCTATACCTCAGGATAAAATTTAATAAAATTGAAATACATGAATTACAACCTGGTCGGATAGTCGCTCGTAAAATAAAAATTTTCTTCACATCATGAATATTTCCACATCGCCGTTAAGAACGTCGTAATTATTGATCTTGAGGTCCACCGGTGTTTAATGGTAGCAAGTAGGATTTTTGTAGTGGGCTTCCCTGATGAGAACTGTTGAAATAAAAAGACTGTCAATTATATGTTCATTTACAGGGTATCCTACAGAAAAACATGCCCCTAAATTCAATATATTTTTCAGACTGAAGAATTAGTTCCCTGAAAGTATTTTTGGTTCTCCGACTTAAGCTCAGTAACCAGAGTTTAGAGGTGAATGAAACTAACACCTCTAGAGAGCATATTACAGCTTTACATAGAAGTATTAATAGCTGATATGTTAGTGCATTTTTGTACCTTTTCATTCCAAATTCCAAATTCGTGATTGCCTTAAATTGACATCAGCTGAGCGCAGATTGGTACCATTGTTAGATTGCAAGCTGACATCAATTTCAGCCAATCATGAATTAGGAATTTGGAATGGAGTGAGGTACTAAATTTCACTATAATATCAGCTAATATCTTTTAGTTCCAGTGTTAGGAGCACATCTTCAAAGCCCGGGGCCCATAGTCTTAACAGATAGCGCCATGATTTTTTTCATGAGACCAACTTTTTGCGCTGCGCAAATTTACATTACGATACGGCGCTCTTAGTGTTCGGAAAAACTCGAGAAGCAGCACTTGCCGGATTAGAAAAAGCGACAAAGGAACTATTTCATTATTTTGCATCAAACCAATTGGTAGCAAATGCATCAAAAACTTCTTTCTTCGTTGTCCGTACGCCGCGTGAGAAAGTAGACACAAACTACATGCTGCAAGTAGGCCAAAGCACCATAATAGAATCAGAGTCCATCAATCTCTTGGGAGTGACAATCACAAGAAACCTCTCATGGGATACACATGTACGGAACGTTGTCTCCTCTCTCAGATCGAACAATGGACTAATATCTCGAATCACGACTTATGTCCCAAACAAGATGGTCACGCCTCTCGTCCATGGTCTGATCATGTCCAAAATTCGTTACTGCCTTCCACTTTTTTGCGATGTCCGACAAAGTCCTTCTGATCCCATCTCAAGCTCAATGCATGATCTACAAGTGCAACTAAATAATGCTATGCGAACTGTGAGCGGTGTGAAGCTTGAAGATCGAGTTGAGGTATCCGACCTACTTCTTCAAGTTGGGATTCCTTCCGTGAACCAGTTGGCGGCTGAAACAACACTATTGGAGACCTGGCGCCAGATAAACTTGGGATTCCCCACTGGAGATTGCTTTGTCTTCCGCAATGAGCATACCTCCGACCGCAGAACAAGAAATGCAGAGAAAAATCTGCTTGTGACTCCATCGCCTGGAGGAGCAGGCATGGCAAACTTCCTCACGCAAGGATCATCCCTGTGGAACATGGCTCCCGCAGCTTTCCGTCATGAAACGGACCTGAACAAGGCCAAACAAATTGCTAAAACTTTTTGTAGTAGCCTACCATCATTCTAGTCAACTGTCGGCCACAGCCGGTAGTACATATAAAGTGTAACCTTGTAAAGATACACTTACTGACGAATAAAGAAGTTAAGGCCCAAAAAGGCCTCTAAGAGGCCCTAAAATAAATGTTCTTTTTATTTTCACAATTTTTTATCTCGCATAACCTCCTAAGTAGGAGCAGACCAACTTTTTATCATTAATTTTTGGATGTTCTACAATTTCAGTGTTATGAACTTTTTTGGGAGTTCCTTCAGGCCCAAATGGCTAGGACCACTATGCCCAATGACCATTCGGCCCTGAAGGAGGTCTCCCACAAAAAAGTTCATAAAACAAAAATTGTAGGGCATACAAATATCGTTAATTTTCATAAAATAGTAAAGACCCTAAAAAACCTTTAAGAGGCCCTCAGTATCTAGTATAGTAAGCTTACTACTCCCTAAAATTATAAATTTGAAGAATTGAGTTGAGATGCCTTGATCCAGGGCATCCATGCAAACCTAATTTTTTGGAACATATACATCGAAAAATCCGCGAAAAAAGCAACAAATCAAAAAAAGGTTGGTCGATCCTGAGACCTCTTAACATGATGTCAGTGCTGTGAAAAAATCATTTGAATCGGAAATATGAGCGACATGGGTTTCCCCTTTCACGCGGATTACGTCTAGAGGACTTGACTATTTTATGAAAATTTACAATATTTGGATGCCCTGCAATTTTTGTTTTATAAACTTGTTTGTGGGAGACCTCCTTCAGGCCCAAATGGCAATTGGGCCTAGTGGGCCTAGCCATTTGGGCCTGAAGGAGGCCCCCACAAAAAGTTCATAAAACAAAAATTGTAAGGCATCCAAAAATTGATGATAAAAAGTTGGTCTGCTCCTACCTTGGAGGCTATTTGAGTTAAAAAATTGTGAAAATAATAAGTACATTTATTTTAAGGCCTCTTTAGGGCCTCTTATAGACCTTTCTGGGCCTTAACTATTTTATGAAAATTTACTCAACGCAAAAAGTTGGTCGCATGACATAAAAATCATGGCGCTATTTGTTAAACTGTAGCCTCCAAATGCAATCAAATATTAATTAAATATTGAGTTTGGCTCCAAATGGATCTGCTAATCAAGATTCACAGCCTCATTTACTTGTCCATGGACTCATTTAAACTTTTAAAAACTGATTATCTTACATTGCTTTTTGCCATCTTCAACCTTTAATTTTACATGTAATTAATCTTCAGCAGGTGTATTTTACCTCATTTAACGTGTTTACATTTTGGAACGATCCAGTCCTCCTGAAATCCGAAAAAAAGTTGATAACTTTCTATAATTATCTCATTAAAACTTTTAAAAACTGATTTTTTATTACATTTGCTCTTGTGTCATGACTTTAATTTGGTTGTGTTTGTATACAGTAATCCCTCGTTTATCGCAGGGGTTACGTTCCAAAAATGACCCGCAATAAGTGAAATCCGCGAAATAGAAAACTTATTAAATAAAACGTATTAAAATTGACTGCTGCTGTCGTCCTAATGTTTTTTCCTCCTTCTTTATGTAACGAACGGAAGATTCATTGATTCCGTAATGGCGAGCAACGGCTGCATAGCTTTTACCTTCCCTTAGCATGTCCAGAAGTTTAACTTTATCTGAGATAGGTAGCATCTTCCGTCGTTTGGGCCCATCCGCAGGTGCTTTTGAAAATCCGCGAAATAGCGAATCCGCGATAAGTGAACCGCGAAGGGATCACTGTACATACATTTTGGAACGATCCAGTCTTCTGTCTTTGAAAATGATGCAAGACATTTCCGAGACTCCTAAAATTAAAAAAGGGTTTTTAAACATTTTATAATTGACTCATTTAAACTTTTAAAAACTGATTCTTATCTTACATTTGCTTTTGCACCATCTTCATATCTTCATACATATTCTTTTTCATCCTCGTCTCTTGGCCAACTGTGCTGCAAATGGGTTACATCATATCGACCTCGAGTGTTCTATAGCAGGGTTGAACTTCAATCCCATGCTGATGATACGGCTTATTCGTGTTTCCCCGATTTTTCAACAATGCAAAATATTCGTCCTTCGAGTTTTTCGTCGATATGCGATTCCACGTAGTTTTGAAAATGATGACATTTCAGAGAGTCCTGAAATCGAAAAGGGTTTTTAACTTTTGATAATGGACTTGGGGAACCTCTAAATGGACTCATTAAAACTTTTAAAAACTTACCTTTGTTTTTGAGCAGTCTTCATTATTCTTTATCATCCTCATTTCTTGGAAATTCGTCCTTGAGGGTTTTCGTCGATTTGCGATTCCACGTCATTTTGACTTTCCAATGTTGCTTATTGGATGTTCAAGTGTCTTCCAAATGTTTTTTAGCATCATAGTTTCTGCGTTTGACACTATAGTTTTAAAAAAATTTAATCCGTCCTTGTCTTTTTGCCTACTACACTGCACCTGCTCTTTCTACTACGAAAACGCTCAACATTTCCGTCCAGTAAATAACAGGATCGTCGTCGTATGGAGTTGTTGCAAAAGTTGAGCGACGAGGGCAGATCAGCTCAACATTTCCGTCGATTAAATAACACGATCGTCGATATAAGGAGTTGTCGCAAAAGTTGAGCGACGATGATCCTCATTTGAGTTAGAGAGGCCAGGAAGCCGATCGATGGATCTAGATGGATCCAAGGCAGACTGCCTTGCGAGGATCAAAGAGACGCGAAAAGATCGTCCAAACAGCCGTTGTCAGTCGAGTTTGAACCGAATATCTCAACTCAGAACTTGATAAAGAAAGTCAATTGTCCGCACAGGAAGTTTTGAATGAAATACGGAGTTCAGACGGCGACCCTCAGTTCAAGTCCGCAAAGTTCCAAGAGTTTCTTCATCGGTGTGGGGACCATCAACACCTTATTACCCTCAGTCAAATTCTATCGCGGAAAACGTAGTTACATCCGTCAAACATTTACTGTCGAAGATTGGTCTTTACTAGCATTACGATTTGGACACAAGCATTTTGGCAAGGATTATTGGAGTACCAAAACACGCCAAGGCCGGTGGAAGAAGTCCTAATCAAATTGTCTATGGCCATCCACTACAATCATCCACTACAATCTCGTGTCCCAGCACACTGGAAGACATTCAGTCCTGAGTGGCAATGCAAAGCATCACCAACGATATTCAAAAGAAGGCAACGTTGATGACACTCTTGTTGACATCACGTTAATCATGTGTACGTGGCGGACACAGGTGGATATGCGTGCAAGGGATTGGGGCTCTTGCATCCGGAGTTTCCAAGCATGTTCGATATCAATGCTGCGGCTGTCAACATGGGGGTTGGCAGTCGCTCCCAGGTGAGTGAGAGTAAAAGAATACATGTAACGATAAATTTGTAAAGATTGATTATGCACTTCTTCTAGATATGAGGAGCAGAGCGGTGGCGTTCTCATTCCATGGTGGGCACGTCTGGAGAACGGCATCTTGCCCAAGGACTATCTGAACCCGATCAGCATGACAACACCTGCGATCATTGACAGGAGGGTCAGCGATCGCACCCAGGTAAATACGTTCTGTAATTCGGTATGTGACATAAAAATTAAGAAACATGATTCTGGGCATTCTAGTTCAGGTTCAGGGGACTGCCGACTCTTCAACTACCATATTTACATCATGGTCCTCAAACAGGTCAAGCTGTGGATCTACTCATCCGTCACCTTGTCCTCTCCGGATCCCCACTCAGTAACCCAACACACCTACCCACCCCCAAGGAGGTAATTTGTTATTTTGGACATTTTAAGAAAATCTAATCATCAATTTTTGGATGCCCTACAATTTTTGATTTATGAACTTGTTTGTGGGAGGCCTCCTTCAGGCCTATATAGATATGTGAACTTTAGGCCCACTAGGCTAAATCATGATGGCTAAATAGCCATGTGGGCATGATGAAGGCCTCTCACAAACAAGATTATTAAACAAAAATTGTAGGGCATCCAAATATCGTAAATTTTCATAAAATAGTAAAGTTCCAAAGCCTTAAAGGCCATTTTCTGTTTATTTTTACAATTGTTGGTCTCAAACAACCTCCAAGGTTGAAGCAGCCGACCTTCATATTATCAAGTTTTGGATGCCCAACAATTCTCGTTTGTTTGTGGCCTTCAGGCCCAAATGGCCATTGGGCCTAGTGGGCCTAAAGTCCCCATAGCCATTTGGGTCAGAAGGAAGCCTCCTACAAACAAGTTCATAAAGCAAAAATTGTAGAGCACCCAAACACGTATTAAACAAAGGTTGCCAGCTTCGACCTTTGAGGATATTAGAGGCCAAAATTGCAAAAATAAAAAGAAAATTCCCTTAAGGGCCTCTTAAAGGCCTTTTTGGGGCCTTGACTCTTTTATGAAAATTAACGATATTTGGATGCCCTTCAATTTTTGTTTTATCATTTTTTGTGGGAGACCTCCTTCAGGTCCAAATGGCCATTGAGCATAGTGGGCCTAGCCATTTGGGCCTGAGGCCCCCACAAAAGGTTCATAAAACAAAAATTGTAGGGCATCCAAAAATTGATGATAAAATGGTGGTTTAATCTTGACAAAAAATCATGGCACTATATGTTAAACTGCGGAATCCAAATGAATCTGCTGATCGAGATTCACGCAACCTCATTTACTCCCCCATTATCTGGACATTGTATTGAAGTAATGCCCATTTGCCGTGGTGAAGGTTTGCTAGAAAAAGTCGTTTATACTCATGTTTAAAATACATAATGTGGAGACTTAAAATTTAGAAAATTGCATGGTGTTGAAGATGTGCCCCTACACTGGAACTTAAAGATATAAGTACACTTGTATGTAAAGCTGTATAATATCTGCCGTAATATACATAAGAGTCTTAATTGCATTTTTCAAAATTTTCAGTATGAGCGTTTAAAGTTGAAAATCTTCGAGACCTTAAAAAAGCAACATTAGCTGGAGTTTTTGTGCAAGTACAAAATCAATAATCACAAAAACAAAAATTCCCAGAATGGGTATGCATGCTAGTTACCCAATTAGCGAATATTTGTTTTTGTGATTATTGATTTTGTGCTACCACAAAAACTCCCGCTAATGTGTTGTCCAAATGCAAAGATTTTTCAGACATTAAAGGTGACGTTATAAGGAAGAATTTTTGTTAATATAGTTTTAAATTGTAATGTTATTTACTACAGTAGGTTCTCGCTATAACGATTCTCGATATAACGATAATTCGCGCTATAACGATATTTTCTAGGGTGACCGAATTTTTACTAAATAAGAATTCGTGATATAACGATATTTTCCAATGACACCTTTCAATATAACGATATTTTTAAACGTCTGAGGTACATTTTTTCTCCTGCAACATAAAATTTTTAGCCATTTACCACCCAAAATAAAAAAATTTTTAGATGTCAAGCACGATCATAATTATGACGAAGAAGGTGGCAATCAACCGGAAAAGAACATTACTCCTAAAGAGCGCCTTGAAGCCTTGGAAAAGGTTCGAGCCTACTGCCAACTTCATGATTTTCAAAATTCGGTCCATTACAACTTCAGAATGATTGAGAATGATTGTGTTAAGGCAACATACCATCAATCGAATATTCAAAAGCACATAACTGACTTTTTCAAATAATAAAACAACGTATTATACTCAATACAGATGATTCTCGTTATAACGATAGTTTCGTTATAACGATATTTTTTAGGGTGACGGAGGATATCTTTATATCGAGAACCCACTGTACGTTAAAATGACTGCAGAAGTAATTGCGATCCCAAATTTTAACAAAATGCAGTTGTATTAATACAGGTTTGTATGCAAGAGAGATCGTAATTGACGCATTGTTCGATTTGATACATTTTAGATTTCTACGCAAGAGAGATCGCAATTGACTTTTCAGAGAACAAGCTTGCACCCATATATTGGAATGATTCTGTCGGTGTTCTGAGGCCGGTTCATTGAAAGCGAAAAAGTCATTTGCAATTGAGAAAATATCGAGATTCACTTCATAAACCTTGATGTTTTCTCGATTGGAATTGAACTTTTCGCTTTCAATGAATCATACTTATTTTTTGCTTTCAATGAACCGGACTCAGTTTACAGCAAGATAGAAACCATTTGTGTTTGGATCTCAATGAGTCATGATTAAAAATCAATCTTATGAAAACACTGTAATTGCGATCTGTTATGCATATCATGCCAAAATTGTACAGAAGAACTATCATCAAGGCTTTTGCGATCCAAATTGTACAACTTTTACCAGAAAATCAGTAATCATGTCACATTTGGCGATCACAAAGGCTTTTACGATCCATTATGCAAATTTTTAGGGTCTTTTAAGATCTCTTATGCGTCCAATATTTGCGCAAATTAGTTAAAATGTAATTTTTGGATCGCAATTGCAAAAAAACTTTTTTTTATTAATTAAAATTTTGAAAAACTATTAATATCAAAAAGAGCCTGTTCATAGGATCTCAAAAATGTAAAAATCTCATTTTTGGCAAAATGTCGATTAAGACTCTTATGGATATTACGGCAGATATGTTCTCTGGTGGTGTTAGTTTCATTCACCTCTAAACTGGTTACAGAGTTAGACCCGGCCTAAGCCGGAGAACTAAAAGGACTTTCAAGTAACAAATTCTTCAGTCTGAAAAATGTTTTGAATTAAGGGGCATGTTTTTCTGTAGGATATTCTGTATATGAACATACATATAATTGAGTCTTTTTATTTCAACAGTTCTCATCAGGGAAGCCTACTACAAAAATCCTACTTGCTACCATTGAGCACCGGTGGACCTCAAGAACAATGATTATGACGTCGATGTGCAAATATTCATGATGTGCAGAAAATTTCTATTTTACAAGCGACTATCCGACCAGGCTGTAATACATGTATTTCAATTTTATTTAATTTTTCCTGAGGTAGTCATGGACTGTTTTTATAATACCAAAACACAAAAATTTCGTCACCCAGTACAACGCTTTGAGCTGAGCAAATTTGTATTCTGAAAGTAAAGTCCAAAAAGGCCTCTAAAAGCCCAAGAAAGGCCTTTTTGATAAATCGAATAATTGACATAGCTCTTGAAATAGTCATCTGACAGAAAAACTGATTTATTAAAAAACTTGTTCAATTGACGAGTACTACAAACTTTATTAATGTCATTTTTACGTCAGACGCATGCTTCTGAAAATACTGAAATTGACTCATTTTCAGATGCATGTATCTGATGTAAAAATGGCACTAATAAATTCTGTAGTACTCATCAATTAGTTAGGCACTTTTTCAATAGAATAGTTTTTCCGTCAGATGACAATTTTAAGACCTATGCCAATAGATTGATTTATCAAAAAGGCCTTTTAGAGGCCTTTTTGCTGAGTTCAAAAAGTGTTATACTGGGTGGTCGAATTTTGACGATATCTCTCAAACTGTAGCTTCAATTGACAATTTTCTGAAGCTGATACTTTGATTTAGGCCTGCATTTGGACAAAATTTCCCCCAGCGAAAATTCTGTCGTGCCCTTCTTGTAATAGTCAGTGGCAACAGTGTAAAGAATGGGGAAAATGCGATTGTTGACTTCCTGGCTATCTCGGGATAAAATTAAATGGTTATTGCATTATGATTGTCCTACTTTTGTGTTTTGGTATTTATAAAAACAACCGTTTAACAGTCCCTGTAAAAATTAATGATATTGCATTCTGATTGTTCACTTTTGTCTTCTGGTAAATATGAAAACAACCGTATGACATCTCCGTGGCTATGAAAATAAATTGTATTGTATTCTGATTGTCCTACTTTTGTGTTATGGTATTTATTTAAACAACCGAATAAAAAATGTGATTGCATTCTGATAGTCCGATTTTTGTGTTTGGGTAAACAGAAAGACAACCATGTAACAACTGGCATGCCGAAAAAGAACCTATTGTTGACTTCCTGGCAATCAAGAGATAAAAAGAAATCGTATTACATTGTGATTGTTCGACTTTTGTCTTTTGGTAAGTATAGAAACAAAGATACAACAATGTCCAACAGCTTATTGGACGAAAAAGACCTCGTTATTGACTTTCTGGCAACCTCAGGATAAAAAGAAATGCCATTACATTTTGATTGTTCACTTGTTGTGTTTGGGTAACTAAGAAAACAACCATGTAACAATTGTGCAACAGCTAGCATGGCGAAAAAGAACCTATTGTTGACTTCCTGGCAATCAAGAGATAAAAAGAAATCATATTGCTTTGTGATTGTTCGACTTTTGTCTTTGGGTAAGTATAGAAACAAAGGTACATCAATGTCCACCAACTTATTGGACGAAAATTACCTCGTTATTGACTTCCTGGCAACCTCAGGATAAAAAGAAATGTTCCCCGTCACAATCTCGTGACAATAAAAACCTAAATAAGGCAATAAAATAGCAATTGAAGGACGACACAAAGTCCAAAGTAGAACAACCAAAGGTTCTTCTAATTGTCCAGCTAGACCCAGCACGCAACAGCTGCATTTCAAAAGGGGAGATTGTTCTCGGATTATCAAGGAGCCGGCTGGGTCCCTTTCAGGAACAACCTCGT
>ENA-ORFA01000834-ORFA01000834.1-marine-metagenome-genome-assembly--contig:-NODE-834-length-12642-cov-2.638838_pt1 | contig 12642 bp, 16 predicted proteins | sample MGYA00248621_ERZ508587 | MGnify/ENA primary metagenome ERZ508587 (study PRJEB26250, sample SAMN06266239) | marine metagenome | isolation source: Columbia River Estuary | place: USA:Columbia River Estuary... | reverse complement strand
TCGACTACATGCGCGCCTACTCGTTCTACAAACAATCGCCCAAAGCGGAGTTGGACCAAACCAATACGCTGAAAGCGATGGGCATGATGCAGACTTTCATCAACACCCACCCCGGTTCTGCCCGCAATAAGCAGGCAACTGAAATCATCGATATCTGCCGGGTGAAACTGGAGTTGAAGGATCAAAAAAGTGCACAACTCTACTTCGACCTCGGACAGTTCCGCGCGGCTGGGGTGGCTTTTACCACCTTGCTGAACAACTACCCCGATTCAGATCGAGGCGATGTATACAAGTTGATGATCATCAAATCCTATTTCCGCTACGCCGAGATGAGTGTGGAAGAAAAGAAAGTGGAGCGGTTCGAACAAGTGATCAACGAATGCTACGAATTTGTAGATCGCTTCCCCGATAGCAAACTGCGAAAAGAAACAGAAGATTTTTTAACTCGATCGAAAGAAAATATTAAAAACCTGACCAATGAGTAAGTTACGTCGCCAGCTCAGTGCCGGCATCACCAACAATGTAGAGACCCGTCACCTTGAAGAGATGAAGAGCAAGACCGGCAATCTCTATGCGTCGATCGCCATCATGGGCAAACGCGCCAACCAGATCAACATCGCCATCAAGGAAGAACTACACAATAAACTGGAAGAGTTCGCCAGCCACACCGAAAGCATGGAAGAGATCCACGAAAACAAGGAGCAGATCGAGATCTCCCGCGCCTACGAGCGTATGCCCAACCCGGCTCTCCAAGCTACCCACGAGTTTCTGGAAGACAAAGTGTATTTCCGCCACAACGAGGATGAGCTGTTTAGCTGATCCCCGGATTTAAAATAATGTGAAAGCGATGGACTTCCATCGCTTTTTCGTTTCCCGGTATCTGATAAAGCCGGTAAATTTGATCTGCTGTACATGCCCTTGAGATCTCTGTCCATATCAATCATACTGATCGCCCTGTTTCTACAGGCGAGCAACCCGATGCATGCTCAGGAAGTGTTTGCCCGCTTCACGGTCAATTCCAGTAAGGTTAGTACCCAGATCGATAAGAAGATCTTTCAGACCCTCCAGAACGGCATCACGAATTTTATCAATAACCGCAAGTGGACCAACGACGTATTCCAACCCGCCGAACGCATCCAATGCAGCTTCGTATTGAACATCGAACAAGACCTGGGCAGCAACGTCTTTAAAGGTCGGCTCACCGTTCAAGCCGCCCGGCCCGCCTTCAACACGGCTTACGATTCGCCCCTACTGAATTTTCAAGACGACAACGTAGTGTTTAAATACATCGAATTCCAACCCATCGAATTCAATGAGAACCGCGTGCAAGGCAACGATCCGCTGGTGGGCAACCTGACCGCCATCCTCGCTTATTACATCAACCTCATCCTTGGCATCGATTACGATTCATTTTCCATCCGCGGTGGCGAACCTTATTTCCTTCGATTGTGGAACATTGTCAACAACGCACCCGATAGCCGCGACATCTCCGGCTGGAAATCGTTCGACGGACTACGCAATCGGTATTGGCTGGCCGAAAATTTCAACAACAATCGCTTCGCGCTCATGCACGATGCACTCTATGCCTATTACCGAACGGGCCTGGATGTTTTCTACGAGAACGAAGAAGCAGGACGAACCGGAATTCTCAATGCACTCAGCTTTCTGCAAACCATTCAATCTGAAAACCCCAGTGCCATGATCCTGCCTTTCTTCTTTCAAGGCAAAGGCAATGAGTTGGTGAAGATCTTTTCCAAGGCCAACGGCGAACAAAAAACCCGCGCCCGAGAACTGCTGACCAAACTGGACATCACCAACGGCTCCCTGTACAAAGAACTTCGATGAAACGACTGCTCCCGTTTCTTTTATTACCAATCCTCTTCGTGGCTTGTCAACGAACATCGGCCCGTCCCGACAACGTGCTCGCTCCAGCGAAAATGGAGCCCCTATTGTGGGAATTGCTGCAGGCCGATCAATTTGTAAGCAGCTTCGTAATCGGTCGAGATACCTCCCTCTCTACGCATGCCACCGGCCCTCAACTCTACCAATCCATCTTAAAAAAATACGGGGTCAGCGATTCGGTATTTAAAGCCAGCCTTGCCTATTACAAAGCCCATCCCAAGGAGTTTCTTCCGATGTTGGACTCACTGAGCCAAAAGCCCGACTTGGCTCCTACATCCATTTTGGACACACAGGTCACCTCAAAACCCAAACCCATTTCAACCCCGGTGCCCACCCCAAATATTCAGCGCGATCCAAGCAAACCAGCCGTCAACGCTCCCCAGCCATTGGCCTACTAGTTCCGGATTCTTGATTAATTTCACCGAACAAGTGTACGTATATGAATAAAGTGGTTGCTGATGCCCGCACCGCCATTTCCGATGTTCAGGATGGCGCGGTGCTCATGCTGGGTGGGTTTGGACTCTGTGGCATTCCGGAGAATTGCATTGCTGCCCTGGTGGAGAAACAAGTGACCCAGCTCACATGCATATCCAACAACGCGGGCGTGGACGATTTCGGAATCGGCCTGCTGCTGAAACAACATCAAGTCAAAAAAATGATCTCCTCCTATGTGGGCGAGAACGCAGAATTCGAACGACAATTACTCTCCGGAGAATTGGAAGTGGATTTAATTCCGCAGGGAACCTTGGCCACCCGTTGCTTAGCAGCCGGCTATGGGATGCCCGCCATATACACACCCGCCGGTGTTGGAACGGAAGTGGCCATGGGCAAAGAAGTACGAAATTTCAATGGGAAGGACTACCTCATGGAGTTGGCGTTCGAAGCTGATTTCGCCATCGTGAAAGCGTGGAAGGGCGATACACACGGCAATCTCATCTTTCGGGCTACGTCGCGCAATTTCAATCCGCTGATGGCCATGGCCGGCAAGATCACCATCGCTGAAGTAGAAGAACTGGTGCCCGCCGGCACACTGGATCCCGATGCCATTCACACACCCGGCATTTATGTGAATCGAATTTTTCAGGGAGTGAATTATGAAAAGCGCATCGAACAACGCACCACCCGAACCCTTTAACGAATTTCCTCATGGCATTGAATAAAGAACAGATTGCACAACGCATTGCGCGTGAACTACGCGATGGATATTATGTAAACCTTGGCATCGGCATTCCCACGCTGGTGGCCAATTACATCCCAACCGGCATGAACGTGGTGCTCCAAAGTGAAAATGGATTGTTGGGCATGGGCCCCTTTCCCCTTACGGGCGAAGAAGACCCCGATCTGATCAACGCGGGCAAGCAGACCATAACCACCGTCCCGGGTTCCGTATTCTTTGATTCGGCCATGAGCTTCGGCATGATTCGAGCCGGTAGAGTCGACCTCACGGTACTCGGTGCGATGGAAGTCAGCCAGCAAGGCGACATCGCCAATTGGAAGATCCCCGGTAAGATGGTCAAAGGAATGGGCGGTGCCATGGATCTGGTGGCCAGTGCTCAAAACATTGTGGTGGCGATGATGCACACCAATCCCAAAGGCGAATCCAAGTTATTGCCGGCATGTGCCCTTCCGCTGACCGGCAAGCGCTGTGTTAAACGCGTTGTTTCCGATTTGGCCGTACTGGATATTCGGGATGATCGATTCCATTTATTGGAGCGCGCGCCAGGAGTTTCCGTTGATTACATTCGGGAACGAACTGCAGGCGAATTGGTGGTGCCGGACGAAGTGCCGGAAATTCAGTTTTAAGCTCAGTCGATCAGATCATTCTTCACGGCGAAGAAGACCAACCCGGCCGTGTTTTTAGTGCCGAACCGTTCCATTAGTCGATCCTTGATCGCTTCCACGGTACGCGAACTGATTCCCATTTTCTCGGCGATTTCAGCCGCCGTGTGTTCCATACAAATGTTGCGCAACACATCTTTTTCCCGATCGGTCAATACGATCTCCGATTTCAGATCAGGGATAGCCTTGGTCTTGGCATGTGATTTTTTGAGCAGGATCCGATTTACGAACTGATTCAGATAATAACCTTTGCTCATTACCTCTTGAATCGCCTTGCGAATCTCTTGCGGTTCCGCATTTTTCAATAAATATCCATTGGCCCCATTCTCCATGAGGTGATACACGAACCGTTCATCTTCGTACATCGTGAGGATCAGCACGCGGATATTCGGAAATTTTTGGGCGATGACCTTGGTGGTCTCGATGCCATCCATACCCGGCATTCGAAGATCGAGCAGTACAACCTGTGCACCGCTATTGCCCAAATTGTCTATCAGTTCTTGTCCGTTCTCGGCCTCGAGTACGAACTCCAATTGCGTATAGGGGCGCAACGAAAGGATGACTCCTTTTCGGAATAGCTTGTGGTCATCGGCTATGGCTATGCGAATCGTTTCCATCCTTATTTAAAGATACGAATGGATGTTCAGCCAATCAGATCAAGGATTCAGCATGGGGGAGCTGCACCGTCACTTTGTAATAGGTGAGGCTGGAATCGCGTTCAAAATGGATCTGCCCATCAACTACGCGCAGGCGACTGGTTATGTTTTTCAGTCCTAGGCCTTCCTGTCGCTTGTTCAGTGCTTCGAAGTCGTTTTGTTCCAGTCCGCGTCCGTCGTGGTGAATGCGGAGGAAAAATTTACCGTCGTGCGTGTTCTGAGTAAGGTGAATAAAACCGGAGTCGCTGTGCTTGAGGATGTTGTTAACCAACTCCTGAACAACCCGGAATACGATCAGTTCCTTTTCCACTTTCATGCGGTGCTTGTAATCGTGGAAGCGGCTGCTGGCATTGATGGCGCCGGAGCCATTGATCTTTTGGAAAATGTCGTTGATGGCCGACTCGAGTCCAAAATTCTTCAGGGTAGGGGGCATCAGGCTGTGGCTGATGTTGCGGACCAATTGGAAGGTGTCGTCTATGATCTGCCGGGCCTGAAAAATCGACTGGAGCTGGGAGGCTTTATCCTGATTAACAAGGTTCTCATTGAGGTACAAACGGGCGGTGGCTAGGAGCGGACCGGCATCGTCGTGTAGGTCGGCTGCCAGTCGCTGACGTTCTTCTTCTTGCAGTTTGATGGAGGCATTCAGGAGCAGCTGTTGTTGTTCCTGCTCCATGGTCTGGATCCGTTCATTGAATTTCTTGACCCGTCGTTGGTGCAAAACAATGAAGACGATGAGTCCCACGGTCAACAGCATCATACCCAATGTACCCAAAAGGAGCACGACGGAAAGTCCGGCCGTGGTCTGTTGCATTAAGTATACAAGCAGTTTCATAGGGTTAGATCAGGTCCAGGTTGGGGGCATTAAAAAAATTCGACCGGGAGGTTGATTCCTTCTTGCTGGGTAGATAGAACAGTCCCACGGTAAAGAGTAGATTCTTAATTATATCCCCGATATAGGAATAATGGTAATAGTTTTTGATGACCTCATTGTCGACATGATTCACCAGCAGGTTGAAGAAGAAGGTATGTCCTAGATAAACCAACATCCCCGTCATAAACCAAAAGAACGGGTCTTGATACAAATAATGCTCATCCACTTGCTTGAACCGGAGGTAGAAGAAGTAAATGACACAGAATAAAACAAAAATTGTCTCGATTGCGATCTCAAGGGCGTCCATACGCTCTAAAGATTTATTATAATGCATTGTTGTGCAATATATTATAAATCCAATCCAAAGTGTAAGGGCAATCATAGTGAGCCTGATCGACCTGTCAGATTTCAGTATTAAAAATGAAAAGGCTGAGTATTCAACTATTGTGTAGATGTAATAATAAGTTCTGCTTCCGAGACCTCTTTCTATTGAATCAAAAAGGAGGTTATAAACTAAAAAGAACATAGAGTACAGCAGAACAACAACAGCAATCTTAGTATTGCTTGTACGATTTGCTACAACTGCAGAGCATATGCCCGGCAGCAGAAATGAGAATACTAGGGTGTGTAAAAAAAGGTTCTCCACGGATTGACTATGAAGTCAAAAGTAGAAAACCTTTTAAATAGCCTGAATGTGGGTAACGGAGTAGAACTATTCTTCCCAGGTTAGTACGGATTCAAAATCGTAGCGTACAATTCTATTTTTTTTCATAACTGGTTCATTTTAAGGATCTCCGATGTTTTTATTGGGACAGTGAATTTCACTTACCGGCCTTCCGTGGTCAACCGGTATCCCACTATCGGGTTACCCTTAAAATCGTATAATCCCCACAGCCCCATGGGGTTTTAACGATTCAATTTCCGAAAAGTACTTGGTATAAATACGAAATACTACGATATTAAAACAGTATAAATACTATCGTAAAACCCCGTAAAAATCGATGAAATGAGCTGGTTTATCCACAATTGTGGATTTTGCTGACCGGTGTTAGTTGCCGTTTCGGATCAGCAAGAAGGCCTAAGTAATTGAAAATCAATGTAAAGTGCTGAATTCGAATCCTTATGAGCAGGAAGGGGGCTGTTTTTAGCACGTTCAGGGCAGATCTGGTTCAAAAGACGGGTTGCCGGAACCTTGTTTTTGAATTGAATATCAAGGGAATCGGTTGGATTTTGGTGAGACGGCCAGCCAATGAAAAACTACGATTTTGGGCCTGTTTTTTCACGTAAGCTGAGGAAATGGTCTCAAATCAGACGTTCACAATGCCGTGGCGTATGGCAAAAATGGCTAGTCCCACCCGGCTTTTGATATCGAGTTTTACAAAAAGCTGATCACGTAAGCCATCCACGGCCCGGGGATTCAGCCCCATTTGCTGGGCTACCTCTTTGTAGGTGAGCTCGGAACAGGCCAACTTCAGAAAAGCCAGTTCTTGCTCGCTGAGCAGATTTTTTTGGAGCACCATCTTGCCCTCGTCGTTTACCCGGAACAGCTGGGCAATTCGGCTACTGGTATAGTTGGAATAGTAGTATCCGGTGTCCATCACGGTTTGTATCGCTTGTTTGAGCTCATCGGGGTGGATGTCTTTTTTCAGGAATCCCTTAACGCCGGCTTGAAGCAGCCGAATCAGCGAAAGTTCCGAATCATACATCGTCAGCATCAAAACCCGTATTTCGGGCTGGTGCTCCTGAACCCAGGTGGCCACTTCCCACCCACTGATTTTGGGCATATTCAAATCAAGGATCAGTACATCGGGCACCTGTCCGTTTTGCATGGCCTTGATGAGTTCTTCCCCATTGGAGGCTTTTACGATCACCTGACAGTTTCCGAACCCGTCGATGAGCGTAGCCAAGGCATCACGAAGCAGAACATGGTCATCGGCCAGGCCGATCTTTATTTTATTGGGCATTTTGCTCATATGGGATGGTGAATTGTAAGCGTGTTCCTTTACCGGGCTCCGAATGAATTTCTAGGTGGCCATTCAGAAATCGGATGCGGTTCTCAATGTTGGCCAGTCCTGTAGTACGGGAGCGGCCAATATTTTTTGGATCGAAGCCCCTGCCATCGTCGGTAAGGGTTATCCGGATGGAGGAGGGATGAAAATGGATGAGAAGCAAGGTGCGACCGGCTTCCGCATATTTGAGGATGTTCTGAAATCCTTCCTGAATGATCCGATAGATCACCACCTCTTTTTGTGGGTCGAGGTAGGCCGTGAATCCGGTCACCTCGTAATGCACCTCAAATCGGCTCAGCGATCGGATCCGGTTGATCTCTTCTTCTATCGCATGCAAGAGTCCGTGTTGCAACAGGGCATCTGCATTCAGGTTTTTAGAAATATCGGATAGCTGTTGGATGGAATGGCCCAACAGGTCAATGGCCATGTGAACCTTGCCCCCTTCCAAAAATTCGGGAGGGGTTCGCAGTGTATTCAATTGCAATTTTGCGAGAGTTAGGCTGTGGCCGATCGAGTCGTGAATCTCGCGGGCAATGTTGTGTGAAGTCTGCTCTTGGATTTCGAGTTTAACATCAAGTAACAATTTTTCGTATTCGTCTCTTTGGCCTTGTATTTCAATTGAGTGTTTACGATACGACCTCTGATATTTGTAAATAATGAACACAACAAAGGTGACTGTGCTTAGAATCACAATACTTGCCGTTATTGTGAAAAGAATCAGTTCCAGATTTGTGTTTTGCATTTTAGTGAAATTGTTATGAAAACGAAAAGAATAGAATAAGGTAAGTAGTATAGTAATGCTGGTAGTAGCAAGTCAAAAGTTGAATTGCCAGTTGGGAAGTTTGGGCCTATAATATAAAATGGAGCAGAAATAGCGCAGTAAAAGAGGGCGCCGGTGAAGCACCAGAACGATCCTCGATTAAATAAATTAGTTTCCGGAATTATTTTTATTTGGCTAATAAAATAACTAAGTGACAAGAAAAAAATAAATAGAAATTCGATAGTGCCGAGAGCGTATGTAAGTTCTAGAAGGAATTTTGTGCCATTAAAGAAGCTGTTTGAAATAATTGCAACAAAAAAGCAGAGAAGAAATGTTGAAAGTGATCGAGTCAGCCTGTAAGAATATTTACTGGGGAATACCCTATTGTATAGCTCACTAAAAAAATAAAATTCCGTGAGAGCGATTAATGAGTTGGAAAAATTAATATAGTAGCTTTTAATTTCATAATTTATGTTTGGATTAGGTGATATAAGATTGTCAATTAGGCCTAATGTCAACTCCAGTATTAAGTATACTCTTAGGATTTTATAAAGGTGGTCAGTATTATCTTTCTTCCTAGAGTAGTAAAGTGCAACTAATACAGTTAACCAAAGAACAACTTTGGTAAAGTAGAATTTTGTAATGTATTGTGACGTTAGTGCAATTGTGTTTTCCATATAAATTGTAATTGCAATTATATGTCTAGAGTTCCTTTCTCTATCAAGCATAGGGGTAGAAAAACCCCCAAATCATTTGTTTTTTCCCCCGCTCGCTAAAAGGGGCAATTCGTTATTTCCTTACCATTATTGATTCTGAGTGAGTTGTAAGTAAAAATCGGGTATTTTTACGTGAAGCCTATGTCTGACAGATTGATCTTACTGGGAATGGCGGACGATCACAAGATCTTCCGGGATGGGTTGCGTGCCGCCCTAAAGGACAAGCCTTTTTTGCAAGTTGCATGGGAAGTAGAAACGGGGAACGACCTGATGCATAAGTTATCGGTCAAGCTGCCCGATGTATTGTTGATGGATGCCCGCATTCCGGATGCAGATGGCATAAACGCCATAGCTCGGATCCGGAAGGAATATCAAGAATTGCGCATCATTGTCTTAACCATGTACGACGATCCGCAGTTGATCAACCGCATGATGGAAATGGGTGCCAATGCCTACCTCACGAAAACCTCCGATCCGGAGGAGATCTGCGAAGCCATCCTGACCTGCGTCAAAGAAGATTTCTACTTCAACGACCTGGTCAATCAAGCGGTGCTCTTGAAACTTCAGCGCAAACGCAAGATCCGGCAGGCCTATCCACAAACCGTTCGGTTTACAGAAAAAGAAATGCGCATCCTTCAGTTGATCGCCGACGACAAGACCACCGAAGAAATCGCCGAATCCGTTTTCCTTAGTCCGCGTACCGTCGAAACCATCCGCCAACAAATGAAGCTGAAGGCGGGCGTAAAGACCATCGCCGGACTGGTCATGTACGCCACCCGCAATAAGCTCCTCGAATGAGCGCCAACCCCAACCACCACTATTTCGACGGATTCTATCAACAGATCTGGCAACAGATCATTCCACCAGCCCTCACGCAAAAGGAAGTGGAGCATATCCTAGCGCATTTTCAATTGAATGCGACTACGCCGGTGCTCGATCTGATGTGTGGTTATGGTCGACATGCTCTGGCGCTAGCCACTCAAGGCATTCCGGTAACGGCAATCGATAATCAATCCAGCTACATCGACCAAATTGAGACGCAAGCCACCGAGCAAAATCTTCCGCTAACTGCGATCTGCTCCAACGCCTTAGACTGGAACCCGATTCCTCAACATCAACTCGCCCTTTGTATGGGCAACAGTTTGAATTTCTTCTCTCCAGCCGAGCTGCCTGTTTTCTTGCAAAAAGTTTCGGCAAGTCTATTGCCCGGCGGCTATTTTTGGATCAACAGTTGGTCCATTTCGGAGATCGCCTTGCAAGACCCGCTGGATGGCGAAACACTGACCACCCAATTGGGTGACTTCTCACATACCAACACCTTTCACTTGAAAACCGATCCGTTGCGCATCGAGATCGAAAGTCGGATCGAAGACGCAAAAGGAAACGGGGAAGAAAAGCTGGCCATCGACTATCTGTACTCGATTCCGGTTTTGTCCGACGCGCTGAAGCAGGCCGGACTCGACCTGCTCGTGGCCGAGAGCATTCCCGGTAAACGATCGTTTGAAAAAGGCGATCCCCGTGTTTATATACTTAGTCAAAAACCATAAATAAATATAGCTGTATATACTTATTTATTTTTCAATTCTTGGCCAAAATCAAGCTTGAATCCGCATTTTTATTGTAGTTTTCCGATACGTGGGCCATCTCAGGGTTCACCCATCCACCAATCATGAAAAACGACGGACCCATCAAAGTCGCAATTGCCGACGACCACGCACTGTTCCGGACTGGAATCAAGACCGCCTTACAGATCCGCAAAGACATCCAAATGGTTGCTGAGGCCGAAAACGGCATGCAGCTCTTGAATCTGCTCAAACACATCCAGCCGGATGTGATCTTGTTGGATATTCAGATGCCGGTGATGGACGGATTAACGGCCCTGCCCGAGATCAAGAAATTATATCCCGGTGTGAAAGTCATCATGCTTTCGTTTTTGAACGATCATTCTGTCATCTCAAAAATGATGGAACTCGGAGCCAACTCTTACATCACCAAGGAATCCGGCGCCGATCTGATCTACGAAGCGATCCGCGGTGTATACGAAAATGAGTTTCACTTCAACGACATCACGAACAAGGCGTTGCTCAGCGGACTGAAGAATAAACGCACCGTGGAAGCAGCTACGCCACCGGATGTACAACTCAGCGAGAAAGAAGTGACCATTCTCAAACTCATGTGCGAGGAGAAAAGTACCAAGGAGATCGCCGACATGGTCGATCTGAGTCCGCGTACGGTCGAAGCCATTCGCGACAAACTCAAGACCAAGACCGGTGCCAAATCCATGGCCGGTCTCATCATGTATGCCGTAAAAGCCGGTATCGTGGAGCAACCGGATTGATTGATCTAATTTGAATTCATCAGCCATTTCCGATGGGAAGTGGCTTTTTTATCGCCCTTATGCACGCCCTATTTAACGGACAATGGATCATCGACGAGGCAGCAGCCCTTCCGGTTGATAACCGAAGTTTTCGGTACGGCGCCGGTCTTTTCGAAACAATCCGGTTTGTAGGCGAATCCGCTCCGCTCTGGGAACAACACATGCGGCGTCTCTTGAATTCCTGTAAACAATTGAGTTGGGACCTGCCGGCCTTGTTCACCACCGATCGATTGCGCGATGAGGTGATACGCGTTATCCGTAAAAACAAACTCAACGGATCTATACGCGTACGCATTACAGCCAGTCAGGGTCAGGGCGGACTTTTCGATGGAGATGGAAAACTGTCTTTTTTGATCGAGGCTTGGACACTCGATCCGGGTCGTCAAATTTTCAACACCAATGGATGGGTGATCGGTTGTTATGAGGCAGCGCGCAAAAGCACCGACTCGCTTTCTCGACTTAAATCAACCAGTGCCCTGATCTATGTACAAGCCGCTGCGCATGCTAAAGCGGAAAAATGGAACGACGCGCTGACGCTCAATACACAGGGAAACATTGCCGACAGCTGCATCGCCAACTTGTTTTTGGTGCGAGAAGGCCGGATCATCACCACCGATTCGGATCAAGGCGCTGTAGAAGGCGTAATGCAATCCTGGTTGCTCGAACAACTCCAGTCTGATTTTTCGATCGAGCGCCGGGCCATTCATCCCGACGAATTGCTCGGAGCCGAAGAAGTTTTCTTAACCAATGCCTTGTTTGGCATCCGCTGGGTGGGGCGTTATGCCGATCGGCTCTACACGAATCAATTGTCGGAGCGTTTCTATCGCAAGTACATACGAACTATTTTCCCCTAGACTTGTTTTCAAAAAATGGCTACCCCGATCTCTCTTTTTTGGTTTCGGCGCGATCTAAGGTTGCACGACAATGCCGGCCTGTTGGCTGCCTTGCAATCGGGCCATCCCGTTCAACCCATCTTCATTTTTGATACCGAGATACTCGATGAGTTGATCGATCGAGCCGATGCGCGGGTTCAATTCATTCACGAATCGCTGCAGCGCATCCAAGAAGTATTGGCAGAACTGGGCGCTACGCTGGATGTACGAATCGGGAAGCCGATCGAAGTCTTTCAGGAGTTGACCCAGGAGTATCCGACACGAGCGGTATATACCAACGAGGATTATGAACCCTATGCGCGCATGCGCGATCAACAGGTTGGTGATTGGCTTAAGTCGAAAGGAATTTCTTTTCATTCCTACAAGGATCAAGTAGTCTTCGCCAAAGACGAAGTATTGAAGGACGACGGCAAACCGTACACTGTTTTCACGCCCTATTCACGCAAATGGCGAGCTCGGTTGCAGGTCGATCCCATTCGATCACATCCTTCGGAAAAGTACATGGATCGGTTTCATCGAACGGCGCTTCGTGTATTGCCGACTTTGAAAAAAATGGGTTTTGAGAAAAGCATTTGAAGATATGTTGCCGGCAAGTGTGGCCTGGAGACAAAAAGAACAA
>ENA-ORFA01000833-ORFA01000833.1-marine-metagenome-genome-assembly--contig:-NODE-833-length-12644-cov-2.615660_pt1 | contig 12644 bp, 14 predicted proteins | sample MGYA00248621_ERZ508587 | MGnify/ENA primary metagenome ERZ508587 (study PRJEB26250, sample SAMN06266239) | marine metagenome | isolation source: Columbia River Estuary | place: USA:Columbia River Estuary... | reverse complement strand
GGTGGCCCCTTTCCCACGGAGCTTCACGACGAGATCGGGGATACGTTGCGTCGGATCGGCAGCGAGTTCGGTGCAACTACGGGCCGTCCACGCCGGTGCGGATGGATCGATCTGGTGGCACTCAAATATGCCTGTATGCTGAATGGAGTAACGGCATTGGTTATGACCAAAGCAGATGTACTCGATACGTTTGAGACCCTCCAAGCATGTACGGCGTATCTGTTGAATGGCCAAGAGGTTGACCGCATGCCCTTTCAGTTGGATATGACATCCCTTGTTCCGGCCTATCGCTCCTTCCCAGGTTGGCAAGTAGCTATTCCGGAGATGCGGGCGGCTGACCAACTTCCGGCCACCATGCAATCGTACATACAATTCATCGAGCAATATGTGGGGGTGCCTGTTCGCTACGTATCCAATGGCCCAGGTCGGGATCAGTTGATCAAACGGCCCTGAGTAGAAAACTAAAAAATCCCTGCAAAAAATTTGGCGGATTTACAGGAACGCAGAAAATTTACATAGAGAATCATTTTGTATGCTGATGCAATCAACTTCAATCGAGAAAACGAATTTTGCCTGGCACGTGTCAAGCGAGGGGATCCTGACGCCGCTAGCTGCCAAAAAATCCAAGTCAGCTGACGAGGAAGAAGATGAACCCGAGAAGGAGGACGAATGGGAGAAAACCGACGAAGAGGATAGTTGGGATCCCGACTTCGACGAATTCGATGTACCCAAATCCCGTACAGCCAAGTCTGGTGGTAAAAAAGAAGAGGAAGACCTCAATTTCGAAGAGGAAGAGGATCTTGGACTTTTTGAAGACGAAGCCTTTGGTGATGAAGGCGGATCCGACGACGATTTCTAATCCCATACATGCTTCAATCCGACTACGACCTACATGAATTGCCTGCGGGTCGTACGCAACTTTTGCATTGGGCCCAACAGCACGAGGTGTTTTGTTGGCTCGAAGGGACTCCGTCCGTTGACCAGGACTATACGTTTCCAACTTTATTAGCCTTGGGGGTTCGTCGGTCCTTTGAATTGACGCCCGCCATCTCTCTTGCTTCCTTGGATGAATTTTTATCGCCTACGGAGATCGGATACGTTGTTCAGATCGGATACGGATTGAAAGATCGCTTGGAGCGTCTCTCCACCCGTCATTCGGACCCTATCGGATTTCCAGCTCTGTATCTTTTTGAACCATTAATCTTAATCCGTTTTACCGGCCAGCATCACGTTTCCATCCAAGCAACGGATCCGAATGCGGTTTGGCAGGCGATTCGCTCGGTAGTCATCGAACCGGTAACCAATCCCATCCCGAAAGTCGACTTTCGGGCTCGATCGGATCGGGAGGAATATTTAGCGCATCTGAAATCGGTGCAGGCGCATATTCGTCGGGGTGATTGTTACGAGTTGAACTATTGCCAAGAATTTTTTGCAACTGATATACGCATCGACCCGGTGCAAGTTTATCTAGCGATGCAAGCGCTGGCGCAAGCGCCGTTTTCCAGTCTCTACCGCCAGGGCGATCGATGGCTGATTGGTGCCAGTCCGGAGCGTTTTTTACTTCGACGCGGAGATCGGATCGAATCGATGCCCATGAAAGGAACGGCCCCACGCGATGCCGATCCGGTGTTGGACGAGGCGCGGGCCACATCGTTGATGCAAAGTGAGAAGGATCGATCGGAGAATATCATGGTGGTTGATCTGGTGCGCAACGACCTGTCCCGAGTGGCAGAGCGGGGGAGTGTGCAGGTTGAGTCGCTTTGTGCGTTGCGCAGCTTCCCGCAAGTACATCAATTGGTTTCGACGGTTTCTTGTCGGCTCAAACCCGGCCAGTCGTTTCGACAGATCCTGGAGGCTTGTTTCCCGATGGGGTCGATGACCGGGGCGCCGAAGATTCGGGTAATGGAATTGACCGACCGGTACGAGACGAGCGCACGTGGATTGTATTCAGGTTCCATCGGATTCATGTAGCCCAATGGAAACTTTGATCTAAATGTGGTGATCCGCAGTTTGCAATACCAATCGGCACAGCAATATCTATCGTACCACGTGGGTTCGGGAATTACGGTGTACAGCGATCCGTCAATAGAATGGGAAGAGTGCCTATGGAAGGCCCGAGCGATCCGAAGGGTATTCTCTGGCGAGCGGGTGTAGGATCAGGATTTGGTTGCGTCGTTGGCGCTTTCCTCGATCTCTTTTTTCACGTTGGTCTTGGCGTCGTTGAATTCACGCACACCACGACCCAGCCCGCGCATCAATTCCGGGATTTTCTTACCTCCGAACATCAGCAAAACGATGACTAAGATGATGATGATCTCATTGGTGCCCAACATGCCGAGTAAACTATTCTGTACCATAGTGAGTGATTATGAATCAAAGATAGCAACAAGTCTTGACCTGCCCGACAAATAAAAAACCCCGAACGAGTCGGGGTTGAATTTTTTTAGGTCGAATGTATTATCCGGCAACCGCCATGCGCTTCTCGCGGATACGGGCGCTTTTACCACTACGCTTACGCTGATAGAAGAGCTTCGCACGACGTACGTTACCGGTCTTATTCACCTGGATCGATTCGATGTTGGGGGAGAAGAAGGGGAACACACGCTCAACACCAACGCCGTCAGAGATCTTACGTACGGTGAAAGTAGCTGTGGCGCCTTGTCCTTGTTTCTTGATCACGTCTCCTTTGAAGGACTGGATACGCTCTTTGGATCCTTCGATGATCTTATAGTTGACGGTAATGCTGTCGCCTGCCTTGAAGGAAGGGAAAGTCTTGTTACCGGTCATTTGCTCGTGGATGTACGTTACCGCGTTCATGATTTCTCTTTTTAGGGGAGGGCAAAGGTAAGGGATGTGGAGGAATTTCAGAAATCAATCGCTTAAAAAAACCCCGACCGGAGGTCGGGGCAAATCCTTGAGATTGAACGGGTTCTCGTTTATCGGGCGACGTTCACCGCTCTTTTTTCGCGGATCACGGTCACTTTGATCTGGCCGGGGAAGGTCATTTCCGTCTGGATCTTTTGGGCGATCTCGAAGGAAAGACGGTCCGACTCCTGATCGCTGACCTTGTCGGCCTCTACGATCACGCGGAGTTCACGGCCTGCCTGGATGGCATAGGCCTTCTCCACGCCGGTATAATTCATGGCCAGGTTTTCCAGGTCCTTGATCCGTTGAATGTATTGTTGCATGATCTCTCTGCGGGCACCGGGCCGTGCACCGCTGATGGCATCACAAGCCTGAATGATGGGAGAGATCACAAAGAGCATTTCGGCTTCATCGTGGTGGGCCGCGATGGCGTTCACGACCGCCGGGTTTTCTCCGTATTTCTCAGCGATTTTCGCACCGAGCAAGGCGTGGCTCAATTCACTTTCTTCATCCGGAACCTTTCCGATATCGTGCAAGAGTCCGGCGCGTTTGGCCAGTTTGGGATTGAGGCCCAACTCAGCAGCCATGGTGGCACAGAGGTTCGCGGTTTCGCGGCTGTGCATGAGCAGATTCTGTCCGTATGAAGAACGGAAACGCATCCGTCCGACCATGCGGATCAATTCTTTGTGCAGACCGTGGATACCCAGTTCGATCACGGTACGCTCACCGATCTCCATCACTTGTTCCTCAATCTGGCGGCGGGTCTTTTCTACCACTTCTTCAATGCGAGCCGGGTGGATGCGTCCATCGGCCACCAGTCGTTGCAAACTCAGGCGGGCGATCTCACGACGTAGCGGATCGAAGCTCGACAGGAGAATGGCCTCAGGGGTATCGTCTACGATCAGGTCCACCCCGGTGGCAGCTTCAATGGCACGGATGTTTCGTCCCTCGCGCCCAATGATCTGTCCTTTGATCTCGTCGCTTTCCAGGTGGAAAACGGTGATGGTATTTTCAATGGCTTGCTCGGCGGCAGTTCGTTGAATGGTCTGAATAATGATCTTGCGCGCTTCTTTGCCGGCTTTTTGCTTGGCTTCCTCAATGATCTCTTGCTGAATCACCAGCGCACGGGTTTCTGCCTCTTGTTTCAGGCTTTCCACCAGTTGATTGCGGGCTTCTTCGGCAGACAGGTTGGCGATCTTTTCCAGTCGACGCACATGCTCTTCCTGCTTCTTATCAAGTTCAGCACGGCGTTGATTTACAACTTCGATCTGACGGTTCAGATTTTCTTTGATGGCGTCATTGTCCTTGACTTGTTTGTCAAGATTGCCCTCTTTTTGACTGATGGATTGCTCTTTTTGACGGATCCGATTCTCGGTTTCGTTGAGCTTCTTGTTCTTGTCGAGCATCTCCCGCTCGTGCGCAGCCTTCAATTGCACGAAACGTTCTTTCGCCTCCACTTCTTTTTCTTTCTTGACGGTCTCGGCGCGGAGTTCGGCTTCTTTCAGGATGGTTTCGGCCTTGATTTCGGCCTCTTCCATTTTCTTTTGCGTGTTACGGGCGAAAAGGATCTTTCCCAGGCCAAGGCCCACTGCCAGGGCTGCGCCACCAATGATGGCCAGTAATATATTCGGGTCCATGAATGCGGTCGTTTAAGGGGTGCACAAAACTTATTTTCTAGTAACCGATTGATATTCAATTTCTTGACAAGCTACTTCTCGGTCAATTCACAAATTTACGATTTCGGGGTGAATGCGGAAAATCTGACTATGGATACTATCTTGGTAGCTCAATTCAATTATATGCCTCGTTTTTTAACCTGTTGCCTTTTGTTTCTCGCTGCTGCTGCCTCTGCGCAAACCCAATCGAGGCCTTTTACCCTAAACGGTCAGCTCCGTGGACCTGATACCTTCATCGGCAAGATCTTGATTCAATATCGGGGTGAGCAGGGCTGGAAAATGGACAGTGCAACGGTTCGTGACGGTTTGTTCAGTTTTACCGGCAAGGTTGCCGAGCCAACCATGGCCCGATTGATGATGCGGCCCAAACGAGCCGATGCCAAAAACATCATTGAATCTGTTTTTCTGATGCCCGGTACGCAACGAGTCCGGATGCAATCAAATGGCAAAAACATGCGCGTGTTTGGATCCGATGCGCACCGCGCCTACCGAAAACTCAAAAAGAAATCAGCCCCGTACGATAAACAATACGAGTCGTTGATCGAGCAATATCAAGCCTATGGCAAAGCCAAGGAAAAAGAAAAGCAAGCAGCCGTTGAAGCGCAACTCGATTCGATCGATGAAGTACGTAAGCAAAAAGTATACCGAACTTTTTTAGTTGAAACACCCAATACGCCGATCTCTCCCTATGTGCTGCAAGAATATGCAGGATGGGACATCGATCCCCGACAGATCGAACCTTTGTACAATGCCTTGGCTCCGTACGAAAAACAGTATCCCTCCATGCAGGAGATGAAACAAAGCATCGATATGGCCAAACTCACCCAAATCGGTGCCCCGGCCATGGAATTTGTACAAAATGACACCCTCGACAAGCCGGTTGCGTTGTCGTCCTTCCGCGGTAAATATTTATTGATCGATTTCTGGGCCAGTTGGTGCGGACCCTGCCGAGCCGAAAACCCCAATGTGGTTAAGGCATTCCAAAAGTTCCAGTCCAAGAACTTTCATATCCTCGGGGTTTCACTTGATCGAGCCGGACAAAAAGACAAATGGATGAAGGCCATCCACGACGACGGACTTACCTGGACACAGGTCAGCGACCTCAAATTCTGGAACAACACCGTGGCGGTACAATACGGGATAAGGGCCATTCCACAGAATCTGCTCCTCGATCCCAACGGGATCATTGTCGGGAAAAACCTGCGCGGAGAAAAATTGATGAGTACGTTGGAAGGAATGTTGAAGTAGTAGAGAGAAGAGGGTAGAGAGATAAGTTCGTAGACCCTCTACACGCTACCCGCTTCTTTCAGCATTTCGTCGAGCATGGATTCGATTCTGACCATGCGATTTTCCAGTTCTTCATTTTCGATCCCGGCTGCTTGCTGGGCGATCTGCTCAGTGGCGAACCAAATCACAACCATGGCGATGTAATCCTGTATATCCTTGCCTGCGAACAGGGTTCGGAATTCCAGGATCTTATCGTTGATCATCTTGAGTGTTTTGCGCACCACTTCTTCATCATCGGGTTGGATCTTGATCCGGTAACTCCGATCACCGATAACGGCGGATATGGGGATGAGGTTGGACATCTGATTTATTCACCGAGCAATGCAATGCATCGATCGATCTCTTTTAAATAGGCGTTGATCTTTTTCTCGATCTCTTTTTTGTCAGCGGTCGCCAACTCGCCGGCATTTAATTTCAACACATCGATCTGGGTTCGTAATTCCTGAATCTGTTCCTGTGCGCGTTTCAATTTCTCTTCCGACTCAGCGGCGGTTTTGCGCAATCGGTCGTTCTCTTGCTGCATCGATTGCGATCGACGAGCCAGTTGCTGAATTTTTTCCTGAATGCGTTTTAAGGTCGATTCCACGGTCCTCATTTTCTGATCTCTGCGTTACACTCGGAAGCCAGCGCCTTCATGACCTGCTGCATCCATCCATCGATTTCGGCATCCGTCAATGTCTTTTCGGAATGCTGAAAAATCAGGTTGATGGCCATGGAGCGCTTATCAACTCCGAGCTTGTCGCTCTCGAATATATCAAAGAGTTTGATACCCTGCAGGTTTTCCAGACCAATCTGCTGAACGGTAGATTCGAGCATGGACCAAGGTAGTGTCCGGTCTACCACCATGGCTAGGTCGCGCTGCACGGCCGGAAACTTCGGCAAAACATGGATCTTGGTGCGTGTCTGTAATACCCGGTCCATGATCAGCTGCCAGTCCAGTTCTGCATAGAAAACCGGTTGCTTGATCCCGAAACGGTCCATTTTTTCTGCGGTGACCTGTCCGCCCAGTGCCAACCGAGTGCCTAGATGCTGCCACTCGATCGGATCCATCCACTGAGGTTCAGTATCCGGATAGATTTCGGTAACGTCCTCCAATCCTAGCCATTGAAACAATACCCAAACCTGGCTCTTCAGGGTAAAAAGATCCATTTTGCGGGCCGGCTGGCTCCATCCGCCCTCTTGCCATTCTCCAGTCAGGATCAATGCCAACTTCGGCGTTTCCTGGTATTCCGTTCCACCCGAATATCGATAGGTCTTTCCGAATTCAAACAAACGCAATGAGCCATTCTTGTGATTCAAATTGTGGGCTACCACTTCGAGGGAGGTCTCCAACAAGCGAGGGCGCATGACATCCAACTCCTGGCTCAGGCTGTTGATCATGCGTACCAATTCATTCGATTCTTGCTCGTTGTAATAGGCGCCGTTGGTGATTGAATTGGTTAGAATTTCCTGATAGCCTTGTCCGGCCAGTAGATCGGCGATCTTTTCCTGCCAACGAGCTGGACGTTCTTCCGTGGTTACCGACGGACTGATCCGGATCGTCGTTGGGATTGCAATGTTGTCGAGTCCGTCGATCCGCAAGATCTCTTCCACCAAATCAGCGGGTTGTTCAATATCCGGCTTGTGGGTAGGAACGGCTACGCGAAATTCATTGTCGGATTCCCGCAAAATCTCAAAGCCCAACGCACTTAAAATACTGCGAACCGCTTCGGGGTGATAATTCTTGCCACTGAGCTTTTTCAAGTATTGCCAACTCAGCGCAATCTCGTTTTTTTCTTTTTTTCCGGGATACAGATCGGTCAGGGCGCCAACCACTTCGCCACCAGCGATCTCCTGGATCAGTTGTACGGCGCGCAACAAAACGCGCTCGCAAAGTCCGGGATCGGTTCCTTTTTCAAAACGCAGGGCTGCATCGGTTCGTAGTCCGTGTCGAAATGAAGTTTTCCGGATGCCAATGCCACTAAAACAAGCACTCTCCAAAAACAGATTCGTGGTTTGGTCGCTGACACCGGAATCTTTTCCGCCAAACACACCCGCCAGGCAGAGTCCGCCCTCGGCATCACAGATCATCAAATCCTCTTCGTTCAACGTACGTGCTTTGTCATCCAAGGCGATAAACGATGTGCCCGCTGCTAATTTTTTCACCATGATCTTGCTACCCCGGATCTTAGCTGCATCAAAGGCATGCAGCGGTTGTCCGGTTTCGTGCAGTAAGTAATTCGTGATGTCGACCAGGTTGTTGATCGGACGAACGCCGATCGCTTTCAATCGTTGTTGCATCCAGCGCGGCGACTCGCCTACGTTTACGTTTTGCAGAGAAATGCCGCAGTAGCGTGGACAATCATCGGCGTTTTCTATTTCGACGTGGATCGGTGTTTTCTGGGTGGATGCGACCAAGCCGGTCGGATTTGGCAATTGGGGTCGTGTCTCGATGCGTTCGTGATGAGATAGATAGGCACATACATCACGGGCAACGCCCCAGTGACTCATGGCATCCATCCGATTCGGGGTAAGACCGATCTCGAATACGATGTCACTATAAGGTTTGAAATATTCTGCGGCCGGCGTGCCGGGTTTCAATCCGTCCGGCAAGATCAGGATCCCATTGTGGGAGGCGCCCAATCCCAATTCATCCTCCGCACAGATCATGCCCTGACTTTCTTCGCCGCGGATCTTGGCTTTGCGCAGCGTAATGGGTTCTCCTTGTAAGGGATAGATGGTAGCGCCCACGGTGGCCACCAGAACGGTTTGTCCCACGGCTACATTCGGAGCCCCACAAACGATGTGCAAGGGTTCTGCTTCACCAATGTCTACGCGGGTGAGTCGGAGTCGGTCGGCATTGGGATGCTGGGTTACTTCCAGCACTGAACCGATGACCACGCCCGCCAGTCCGCCTTTGATTTCTTCGTATGAAATTTGTTTTTCGACTTCCAGTCCGATGGACGTAAGGATCCTGCCCAATCGATCGGGGTCGATGGGTTGAGGTAGATAGTCGCTGAGCCAGTTATAAGAGATGGTCATAAGGATGCGGACGAAGATACGAAAGCGAAGCGGCGAAGGGTGAAGATTACCTACTTTTGGGGCTCAATAACCCCACCTATGGCCAATCAACTGTTAGCCGGCAAACGCGGCATCATTTTTGGAGCACTGGATGAGAAATCCATCGCTTGGAAAACCGCCCTCCGTTGTTTTGAGGAAGGCGCGCAAATCGTACTCACCAACGCCCCCGTCGCTTTGCGCATGGGCGAGATCAATAAATTGGCCGAGCAATGCGGCAATGCCCCGGTGATCGGAGCGGATGTGACCAACATGGACGATCTGAAGAACCTGTTCGAGCAATCCATGCAGCATTTTGGTGGACCGGTTGATTTTGTGTTGCATTCGATCGGCATGAGCTTGAATGTGCGCAAGGGCAAGCATTACACCGAGATGAATTACGAGTGGAATCAAAAGACAATGGATATTTCAGCCATGAGTCTGCATCGCGTACTGCGTACGGCTTGGGATCTCGACGCGATCCGCGAAGGCGGTAGTGTGGTGGCCTTGAGTTACATCGCCGCGCAACGTGTATTTCCGGATTACAACGAGATGGCCGACGCCAAGGCGTTGCTGGAGAGTGTAACCCGCAGCTTTGGATATCATTATGGCGTACGCCGGAAGGTCCGTGTCAATACGGTTTCTCAATCGCCCACCCGTACCACAGCGGGCAGCGGTGTGAAAGGATTCGATGGCTTCATCAACTATGCCGAAGCAATGAGTCCGCTCGGAAATGCTTCTGGAGAAGATTGCGCGAATTATTGCGTCACCTTGTTCAGCGACATGACTCGTTTTGTGACCATGCAGAATTTGTTTCACGATGGTGGATTTTCCTTTACCGGAGTTACACAGGAAGTCATTGAAAAAATGGGATGAGCCGCTTCATCCATGGTCGTATAAAAAGAAAACCTCCCGAGTTCGGGAGGTTTTCTTTTAGATGGAATTTGTTCGCTGATATCAATCAGTATTCATCTTCATTGAATAGAAAGTCATCTTGGGTGGGGTAATCGGGCCAGATGTCTTCGATGGATTCAAATACATCACCTTCGTCTTCCAGCTCTTGTAGGTTTTCGATCACTTCCAGTGGCGCACCGGAGCGGATGGAGTAATCGATCAGTTCGTCCTTGGTCGCGGGCCAAGGGGCATCTTCCAAATAGGAGGCGAGTTCCAGAGTCCAAAACATGGGTTATTCCGATTTTTCGCGAATGTAGCGAGAATATCCAACTTACCAAATCCGCTGAAGGGGGTAAGCGGCTGATCTTTTTTGAGTAGTTTCGAGGATCGCGCGCTTTTATATGATCCAGGGAAAAAACATCACCAAAAAATTCGGCGAATTATCGGTATTGCAAGGAGTCGATATTTCCATTGCTGCCGGTGAAGTGGTATCCTTGGTCGGGCCTTCCGGTTCAGGCAAAAGCACGTTGTTGCATATACTGGGTACCTTGGATCGTCCTGATTTGGGATCGGTCGAGATCCAAGGAACCGAGGTGACCAAACTATCGCGAAATGAATTGGCGGCCTTCCGAAATCGATCGATCGGATTTGTATTTCAATTTCATCATTTGCTGCCCGAGTTCAGTGCGTTGGAGAACGTATGCATCCCCGGTTGGCTGGGCAAGCGATCTAAGACCGAAGTGAAGCGAGAAGCTGCTGCTTTGTTGGAGTTGATGGGATTATCAAGCCGTGCCGATCATCGGCCCAATCAATTGTCCGGGGGTGAACAGCAGCGCGTAGCCGTGGCCCGTGCGCTAATCAATAAGCCGGCTGTGATTTTTGCCGATGAACCCACGGGCAATCTGGATACCACCACAGCGGGTGAACTGCATCGATTGTTTTTTGATCTGCGCGATCAATTCAAGCAAACGTTTTTGATTGTTACGCACAACGAGGAATTGGCCGCGTTGAGCGATCGTTGTTTGCGCATTCGCGACGGCCACTTGATGTAAACTCGATCAGGGATGGGCCTGATACCAGCTTTTCAATTCGTTGAGGGTGTTGTTGACCTTGGTGTTGTCGGTCCACCAATCATGAAAGGTTAACGGATAGCTCACCAATCTCCGATCCACACCTAGCGTTCCCAAACGTGCATAGAGAAAATTGCTTTGATCGGGGTTTACAATCGGGTCCAATTCTCCATGGAAAAAAATCGTAGCCGGCGATGTAGCCGTGGCTTGATATTGGGGGCTACAAGATTTATAGCGTTGCTCGGTTGCGGGGGTAACGGGCAATAAAGAAACCCCGAGATAGGTAGTTAATACGGTTCCGTATACTACGTTGTTGTAGAAAGCAAGGCCGAATAGGTCGGTGGGACCGGCGAGGGAGGCAACGGCTTTGATCTTGCCACTGGTGTTGCGGGAATAGCTCATCGCCAAGGATAAATGTCCGCCCGCACTGTGCCCGACTAGATATACTTTCTGATTGCTAAACGTATAATAAGATGCCTGCCGGAAGCAGTATTGGATCGCACTGTCCAGATCATCCAGTTGCATCTTGTAATTATCGGGGTTGTTGGTGGTGAGTCGGTAATTGACATTGGCCACAGCATAGCCGCGTTGCTTGAGTCCGGTCAGCAAAAACTGCAGTTCGGTCTTATCGCCGGTGACCCATCCACCGCCATGAACGACCACGACCAGGGGAGTCTGACTATTCCGGTTGGCCGGTAATCCCAGATTGAATTTTTGAGCCGCGTCGTTGCCGTACGAGAGATTATTCAACGTGGTATCGACCAGCGGGAAACTTGGATTGGGTGGAGGATTGTCGGGGGTGCAGGAATAAAATCCGATCAGGATCCAACAAAGGAAGAGCACTCGATGCATGTGCTTTAATTTGATCGAAAGTTAGCTTAAAAAAGTGGCGTGAAGGCGGGATGGCCCTAAACCCTTGGTTTCCAAGGAATCTCCGGTACATTCAGTACTTGGCCTGCATACCGGGACAGTACAAACAGGTAGTCGCTGAGGCGGTTCAGATATTGAATGATCAGGGAGGCTACTTCTTCGCCTTCGAGTTCCAGACGAACGCAATGACGTTCGGTACGCCGACAAACACACCGGGCGATGTGTAAATGCGACAAGGTTGGATGACCACCGGGCAAAATGAAGTTTTTCATGGGGGGCAGCAGATCGGTCATGCGGTCGATCTCTGTTTCCAATAAATCAACATCGGCGTTTTGCAGATCGGGGAGCTTCATGCCGGGTTCTTTAACCGGATCACAAGCCAGAGCCGATCCAATGGTGAAAAGGCGGTCTTGTACTTCCCTTAAAATACGCTGGGCCGTTTCATCGGTTAGTAAGTCGATGCAAAGCCCCAGGTAGGAGTTGAGTTCGTCCACGGTCCCGTAGGCTTCTATGCGTAGGTGTGACTTGGGTACTTTGGTGCCGCCGATCAATGAGGTTGTTCCACTGTCGCCGGTTTTCGTATAGATCTTCAGGGCCATTCGCTTGATTTCAAGGGGAGTAACAACTCGAAGGGCTGTATTGTTGGGCTCAGGCCAAACTTTGTTTGACCGCATTTTGTCGGTCGCTTTCAATCACGCCATCGCGCAAGCGCACAACCCGACGGGCATGGTTGGCAATGTCTTCTTCGTGGGTAACGATGACGATGGTGTTGCCTCGGCCATGGATTCGATCGAATATTTCCATGATCTCATAGGAAGTTTTGGTATCCAAGTTGCCCGTCGGCTCATCGGCCAGAACCAAGGAGGGATCGTTGACCAGCGCCCGAGCGATCGCCACCCGCTGACACTGACCACCGGCTAGTTCATTGGGTTTATGGTGACTCCGG
>ENA-ORFA01000832-ORFA01000832.1-marine-metagenome-genome-assembly--contig:-NODE-832-length-12649-cov-2.008272_pt1 | contig 12649 bp, 10 predicted proteins | sample MGYA00248621_ERZ508587 | MGnify/ENA primary metagenome ERZ508587 (study PRJEB26250, sample SAMN06266239) | marine metagenome | isolation source: Columbia River Estuary | place: USA:Columbia River Estuary... | reverse complement strand
AGGATTTTTAGTTCTTCCTCCATACCAATAATCACCCATGGCTAAAGCACCGAGGGTAAACTTTGCCACTAGCACAGCACCGGCTTCTTTTAATTTTGCATACACGTATGCATCTTCATCTATCATTTGATTTTTATACGGCTCAGCACCCCAGGTTGTTTTAGTACCCTTTACTGCAAATAAATCTTTAAGGCCATAAGGGATTCCATGCAATAGTCCTTTGTACTTGCCTGCAGCAATTTCAGCGTCAGCCAGTTTAGCTTGTTCAAGTGCAAGATTTTCAGTTAAACTAATTAAACACTGTAAAGTATCACCGTAGTTTTTAATACGCTCAATAAAAAAACGGGTTAAATCAACAGAAGTAATTTTTTTATTTTTAATCAAATAAGCCAGCTGCTCTATCGAATAAAATGCGAGTTCATTTTTATTGGAAGGAATAGACACCGCGATAGTAGTACTCCATTTAACGGGCTGCTGCACCGTATTAAATTTCATACCAGACACAACAGGCGTTTGCCACATGCTTAAAGGCGTTGCATTATTTAAAGTAAGCTTGTGCATACTTTTATAATTGTATAAATTATCTTTTACATCGGAGTAAAGCGTGTCAATTTCTTTTGGGGTAAATGTTAAATCAAAAACCTTAGCTACACTATTTAAATCGCTTTTATTAAATGTGCTGTCTTGTGCTCTTACACTAAAAGAAAAAAGAATCCCAATGAACGCGAATAGATACTTCATACTTTGATTATTTGTGTGATAATGATGGACTAAATATACTAATTTAAAAATTCGAGAATACTAATAATTGTTAGTACTCATAAAAGGGGTATTTTTATAGTGAATTCAATTTAATTATTACAATGATTTATAAACTTGTAACAGACGCCGCAACAGCAGTAGCAGATATCACAGATGGTAGCACAATCATGTTAGGTGGCTTTGGCCTTTGTGGTATTCCGGAAAATTGTATCCAAGCCATTTTAGAAAAAGGTACCACCAATTTAACCTGCATTTCAAACAATGCGGGAGTAGATGATTTTGGTATTGGACTACTGCTACAACAAAAGAGAGTTAAAAAAATGATTTCGTCTTATGTAGGCGAAAACGAAGAGTTTGAAAGACAATTGCTCTCTGGCGAATTAGAAGTTGAACTAATACCGCAAGGAACACTTGCATTTAGATGCATGGCTGCAGGCTATGGCATGCCAGCAATATTTACACCCGCTGGTGTTGGCACCGAAGTAGCTATAGGTAAAGAATCCAGAATTTTTGATGGCAAAGAATATTTATTGGAAACTGCTTTTAATGCAGATTTTGCCATTGTGAAAGCTTGGAAAGGTGACACCGATGGAAACTTAATTTTTAAAAGCACTGCGCGCAATTTTAATCCACTCATGGCCATGGCTGGTAAAATTACCATTGCCGAAGTAGAAGAATTAGTGGAGCCAGGCATACTTGATCCCGATCAAATTCACACACCCGGCATTTATGTGCACCGAATTTTTGAAGGAAAAAATTATGAGAAAAGAATTGAAAAACGTACCACCAGTAAATAAAATTTATGTTAGATAAAGAAGGCATCGCAAAACGAATTGCAAAAGAAGTAAAAAATAATACCTACGTTAATTTAGGTATTGGCATTCCCACACTGGTTGCAAACTATTTACACGAAGGTATCAACGTATGTTTTCAAAGTGAAAATGGCTTACTTGGCGTTGGACCTTTTCCAAAAGAGTATGCAGTTGATCCAGATACCATCAATGCAGGCAAGCAAACCATAACGGCGCTTCCGGGTGCTAGTTCATTTGATTCTGCCATGAGTTTTGGTATGATTCATTCAAAAAAAATTGACTTAACCATACTTGGTGCGATGGAAGTTTCTGAAAACGGAGATATTGCCAACTGGAAAATTCCGGGTAAAATGGTAAAGGGTATGGGTGGTGCGATGGACCTTGTTGCTTCTGCAAAACATATTATTGTAGCCATGCAACACGTTAATAAAGCAGGCGAAAGTAAACTGCTTGCCAAATGCGATTTACCCCTCACTGGAAAAAACTGCGTTAAAAGAATTGTCACAGAATTAGCTGTTATTGATATTGCACCAGAAGGCGGATTTGTACTAATCGAAAGAGCACCTGGCGTATCAATTGAGCAAATAAAAAATGCCACTGCTGGAAAGCTCCTTATTAGTGGAGACATCCCAGAAATGGCATTATAAAAAAAGTAAATAAATTATAAGTTCCCTCTTAATTCTTGTTCTCTTTCGAGTGCTTCAAAAAGTGCTTTGAAATTTCCTGCACCAAATGATTTAGCACCTTTGCGCTGAATGATTTCAAAAAATAAAGTTGGTCTATCCTCTACTGGCTTGGTAAATATTTGTAGCAGATATCCTTCATCGTCACGGTCTACAAGTATGCCTAGTTTTCTTAAAGGTGCAAGGTCTTCATCGATAGGGCCAATACGGTCTAGTAGTTCATCGTAATAAGTACCAGGTACTTTTAAAAACTCTACGCCTCTTTCACTTAACGCTGTTACCGTTGTAATGATATCCTGTGTGGCAATGGCAATATGTTGCACACCAGCATCTTTATAAAAATCTAGGTATTCTTCTACTTGAGACTTTTTCTTACCCTTAGCTGGTTCGTTAATGGGGAATTTCACAAAACCATTTCCATTACTCATTACTTTACTCATGAGTGCCGAGTATTCGGTAGAAATTTGCTTGTCATCAAAGGTTAAAATGTTTTTAAAACCCATTACGTCTTCGTAAAAAGAAACCCAGGTATTCATTTGATTCCAACCCACATTACCTACGCAATGATCTATGTATTGAAGCCCAACATCAGATGGATTGTAATGGCTTTCCCATACTTTAAAGCCTGGCATAAATGTGCCCTTGTAATCTTTACGTTCAATAAATAAATGAACCGTATCGCCATAAATATGAATACCGCTCATTACAATTTTACCATCCGCGTCTTCACGTGTAGTAGGCTCCATATAAGGCTTTGCACCACGCTTTACGGTTTGCTCAAAAGCATCAGCAGCATCGTTTACCATTAAGGCAATTGCTTTTACACCATCACCATGTTTGTTTACATGCTCCGCAATGGTACCTGTTGGATGCAGTGGCGTAGTTAAAACGAGTCTTACTTTATTTTGTATCAGTACATAAGATACTTTTTCTTTATCGCCTGTTTCAGGACCACTATATGCATAGCTCTGAAATCCAAAAGCTGTTTTGTAAAAATGTGCAGCTTGCTTTGCATTACCTACATACAACTCTACATAATCTGTTCCCATGAGGGGTAAAAAATCTGTGCTCATATAAATATTTAATTCTTATTCAATATTGTGTTGCCAACTCTTGTGGTAACTTTCATCTTCAATAGCAATGGCATCTTCTGTTAACATGAGTGGCTTAAATGGATCAATCATAACAGCCAGTTCTTCTGTCTTTTCTTTGCCAATAGAACTTTCTACAGTGCCTGGATGCGGACCATGTGGTATGCCACCTGGGTGTAATGTAATTTGACCTTGCACCACAGATTTTCTACTCATAAAATCACCATCTACATAATAGAGCACTTCGTCACTATCAATATTGCTATGGTTATATGGTGCTGGAATAGCCTGTGGATGGTAATCATATTTACGCGGCACAAAAGAACAAATCACAAAATTGTGCGCTTCAAAAGTTTGATGCACGGGTGGTGGCTGATGCACACGACCTGTAATAGGTTCAAAATTATGAATCGAAAAAGCCCATGGATAATGGTATCCATCCCATCCAATAAAATCAAATGGATGTGTGCCATAAGTATACGGATAGATTAAACCCTGCTTTTTAATGAGCACTTTAAAATCGCCAGCTTCATCAAAGGTTTCAAGGTCAGTAGGTCTTACAATGTCACGCTCACAAAATGGCGCGTGCTCCATCAGTTGACCATATTTATTTTGGTATCTTTTTGGGAAATGTATGGGACTAAAACTTTCAATGATAAACAAACGGTTGTCTGCATCATTAAATTCAATCTGATAAATCGTACCACGAGGCACTACAATATAATCGCCATACTTAAAATATATTTTACCAAATCCTGTTTTTAAAGTGCCCGAACCTTTATGGATAAACAACACTTCATCGGCCTGACTATTTTTATAAAAATAAGTAGTCATCGACTCAGTAGGTGCTGCCAAAGAAATTTGTAAATCGGAATTTACCAATACAATTTTTCGACTCTCTAAATAATCTTTTTGTGGCTTGATATTAAAGCCAAGCAAACTGGTATGTCGTAAATGTTTTTCTCTTGCAATTTTTGGTTCTACCGAATACGGCGTACCCAATTCTTTTACAATGGTTGGTGGATGCGTATGGTATACGAGTGAATACATACTAGAAAAACCTTCGGTAGAAACAAGTTCTTCGGCATAGAGTGCACCATCCGGTTTTCTAAAAACGGTATGACGTTTTGCAGGAATTTGTCCTAAACTATGGTATATTGGCATAACAGTGTATTTATTCCGCTGCAATACTAACAATTATTAGTATAAAATAGAATATTATTTTACCTTCGTTTTGCACAATTAACATTCCATGAAAATCATCAGCTACCGTTTAAACAATGCCACTTCTTACGGCGTTTTGGTCAATAACGAACTCTATTCATTACCAGAAAATCAGTCGGGTTTACCAGCAACGATGAATGCATTTTTAGCACTCGAAGAAAGTGGCATGGAAATGGCCCGCCAAACAGCACAGCAAATTGAAGCCGGAACGCTCATTGCAAACCCTGTAAGCAATTATGAAATTTTGGCACCTGTGCCTCACCCTACTTCTTGTAGAGACGGATATGCGTTTAGACAACACGTAGAAGCGGCCCGAAAAAACAGAGGCGTAGAAATGATTCCTGAATTTGATCAGTACCCTATTTTTTATTTTACCAACCACCAAGCTGTTGAAGGACCCGGTCCTGTTTATTGCATGCCCGATCATTTTGAGCAACTCGATTTTGAACTTGAAATAGCCATTGTGATTGGTAAAAAGGGAAGAAATATTAAAGCCAGTGAAGCAGATGCGTATATCGCAGGATTTACCATCATGAATGATATGAGCGCCAGAAAACTTCAAATGGAAGAAATGCTTTTAAACCTAGGCCCTGCCAAAGGAAAAGATTTTTCTACCGTGATTGGACCATGGCTTGTTACACCCGATGAGCTTGCGCAAAAAGTAGCACCTACCAAGGCTGGACATGTAGGCCTTAATTACAATTTAGAAATGAAATGTTACGTCAATGATATTTTGGTTTCGAGTGGGAATGTAAAAGATATGGACTGGACATTTGCAGAAATCATAGAAAGATGTTCTTACGGCGTTACCCTATATCCGGGTGATGTTATTGGCTCTGGAACCGTTGGTACCGGATGCTTTTTAGAACTCAATGGAACGGGGAAAAGGTTGGATCCTAATTTTAAGCCACAATGGTTACAAAATGGAGATAAGGTAACTATGTCTATTGATAATTTAGGTATTTTAGAAAATCAAATTGTTGCCGAAGATAGCAACTGGTCCATTTTATCCCTAAAGAAATAAGCATGCTTACCATCAACACATCAGATATAAGTCCATTAGAACTTCAGGGGTATTTACAAAGTGCCATTGCGCCTAGGCCTATTTGTTTGGCATCTACCATCGATAAAGAAGGTCAGGTAAACCTTAGTCCGTTCAGCTATTTTAATTTATTTAGCATGAACCCGCCTATTTGTATTTTTTCTCCATCCAGAAGAGTGAGAGATAATACCACCAAGCATACCCTCGAAAATTTAAAAGAAGTCCCAGAGTGTGTAATCAATATTGTAAACTATGCGATGGTGCAGCAGGTATCACTCTCTAGTTGTGAATACCCTAAAGACATTAATGAATTTACAAAAGCAGGCTTTACACAAATCCCTTCCGATTTAGTGGCACCTCCAAGGGTTGCCGAATCGCCCATACAATTAGAATGTACTGTTGCACAAATTATTGCACTTGGCGAAAAAGCAGGCGCCGGAAATTTAGTACTTGCCGAAATAAAAAAAATTCATATTGCAGAATCAGTACTAAATGCAAACAATAAAATTGATCAAGCTAAATTAGATTTAGTAGCAAGACTTGGTGGAGATTGGTATGCAAGAATTAACGAACAAAACTTATTTGAGGTAACCAAGCCCAACACACAGCTAGGCATGGGTTTTGACGTTTTACCAAAATTTATTAGGGAACATACGGGATTAAGTAATAATGAAAAAGCGCAGCTTGCAAATTGCACAACGCTTTCTGCATCATTCGTACAAAATACAGACACCCTGGTAAACTTAACGCCTGCAAACATCGACGCTATTAAACTAGAACTAGCAAATAACAATGCACAAAGTGCTTGGACGATTATTGAAAAATCAGCTTCGCATCAATAATTCCAAGACCGTCCGTTATCAATGTTGTAAAACTAGGATTTTCCGTTTTTTGCTTTTCGAGATAGGTTCTTATTGTTTTTGACAATTGATCAGCCTCCTCAATAGCTGCAATAATTTCTAAAATTTCTAGTGCACAAAGCCAATCTTTTTTATGAGATGTAAGTACTTGATTAAATATATTTTCAAGTTCCGTTACTTGCGCAGAAGTATTGGGCGCTAATTCAATTTGCCCTCTAATATCTCTAACCTTTGCAAACAGTGCATGATAGGCATAGTCGTTGCCCGAATAACTTGGCTGGTGTGTTTGCTCAGGCGATACATACAACTGATCTTCAAAAGTGCTAATATCGGCAGGACCATTAAATACAGACACAATAGAGGCGCCCACTGCCATATCAAATACACCCCATGATGGGTCAAACAAAACAAGTCCTTCTTTACTTTTTACAGTACAAGATGTAAATGAAAAAATTAAATTTTTAGCATCCTGTTTGGTAATGTCTCTTAAAATACCTTGGACAGTAATGCCTGATTCAAATAATAAAAGTACTTCTTGATTGAGTTCAATTCCGGCATCAGAAAGGTCTTGATCTGTAAAATCTTCGAGCGGCTTTTTGGCATTAATTAAATTTCCAACTGGTGAACCAAATCCATCTGCATGATAATTTTTTCCATGACCATGTAACTGCTTATGGCTAGCTGCTAAAGCTGTAGGACCCGTTGTTTTTATATACGCCACGCTAGACCCTGGCCCTTCTAAAACCTGCGTGCACACACCTGATACCTGAATACCAGAACTATATGCTAGGGTACAAATATTTTTACACTCAATGGCTTTTTTTACACCCGCTAAACCACCAACCCTAAATGCCATGGTACTTTCAAACTGTTTTAAAACATCAATTAAATTTTGAAAAGTAGGTGTAACAAAAAGTTGCGGTTGTTGCTTGGTAATATCATATGAATAGGTAAGCGCATCAATGGTATATGGTATTTTTTTTACCTCAGGGTGCATGCATGAAGCGCTCTCCCCTATTGACGATAATAAACCTGCTCCATAAATTTTGGGTTGATCGAGTGGTCCAATTAAACCATACTCGACGGTCCACCACTGCAATCTACTAAGCAATGCCATTTCGGAAGGTTCGCCTAAATTTTGTTGTTGTTCAAAAATAGTAGCTTCTGTTTTTTTAATAATGGCTTCATCAATACCTGGCATTTCTTTTAAAATAGAAAGCTGTCTGATGGTTTCGTAGAGTTCAAAATCTTTGGAAGAAAAAATAGCTTTGGTTCCAATAAAACCAAGATAACTGAGGTATTGGTTGTAATCGGTATCACTAATAATAGGTGCATGTCCCGCCGATTCATGAATAATATCTGGCGCACTAGTATATTCAATATGTTCTAATTGTCTAATATCGGCTGCAATAACAAGCACCCGGTATGCCTGAAATTCCATAAATGCAGCGGGTGGAATAAATCCATCCACGGTAACAGCACCCCAACCAATATTTGCAAGCGCATCATTAATTTCTTGTAAGCTTGGAATTTTTTCGATGGTTAAACCAGCCATTTTTAAGCCTGGAATATAAGGGTAGTATGCAGCGTCTTTTAGGAAACTATAATTTTGACGCATCACATACCTCCAAACGGCATGGTCTACACTGGTATACTTTTCGTAACGCTGATCTACTATGTATTTGGCTAAGTGCGGCGGCAAATTAGCCACCTGCTCGTTGTTAAAATGATTCATAGACTCGCTTCCTTGTAAAAAGCTAAAGTAGTACAAATTAAATAAAATAACAAACGTTAGTTTTTAGTTAAAAGGAGTGGCCCACTTTTTGTCGGTGTATACATTTGTACCAGCCAAGGTTTTTAAGAACGCCACTACTGCAGCAATTTCTGCGGGCTGCAAATTTAAACGCTGCACATTTACACCATTGGGTTTTAGGCGCTGATCTAAATTTCTATTGTCATTAATAAATCCTCCATAATGAGAAACTGCAGTCGCTAAATCTCTGATGCCACCTGTGTGCATTAACCGGGTATTTAATTCGCCCCTATTATTAACAAGGTCGCGAAGTGTAGGTGCACGCGTTACATTAACATCTTGGCCTGCGCCAACTGCTAGTGCAATAACTCCATTGTTTCGGGTGTTAGGATCAATATCAAATTCAGGTGCGTTGTGACAACCATTACAACCAAGCCCTCCACCAATTCTACTGCTATTGCCATCAAAAACAGGCGGCGTTAAAAATAAATCTTTACCGGTATTTTCTTGTGCTGTAAAGTTTGGAAAAGGCTGTCTGTCATTATTAACCTGCGCTCTACCCACATCATATTTTGCATCAAAAGATTGAATACTTCTAATAAACTGTGATAAACATTCTTGTAATCGTGGCTCAGTAACGGTAATGTCTCCATAGGTGAATTTGAAAAGTTCGTTGTAATAATCAGTAGCCTGTAACTTGGCTAAGAGTGCTGCTATGCCCGCTCTTCCGGCTTGTCCACTAAAGCCCATCTCTTTATGATCGGCAATGGGTTGTGTGGTTTGATTTTCTAAACTTACTGCCCTTTCGTCCCAAAAAAACTTAGCCTCCACACCAAATCTTTCATTGACCAATCGCATAGAATGTCTATCCGTTAATCCACCAGCGACACCTGAACTAATGAGTGCGGTATCTGAAAATGCAAAAGCTTGTTTATGACAACTCGCACAAGAAATGGTATTGTCTATGCTTAATTTTTTATCGTAAAATAAAACCCTCCCAAGTGTTGCTTTGGCATTGGTGATTGGATTGTTTCCCGTATTGTCTTTAACAATATAAGCAGGCTTTGTTTGCGCTGCATAGTTGGCTAAATTATTGAGGTCAATTTGTGCGCCAAAGGCAGCAGCAACCGCTGTAAAAACATTGCCGCCTGTGGCGGGCGTATCTGCTTTAGAGCAAGCTACTAGTAAAACAATTACAGCAACAATACCTGAAAAAATGAGGGGGATTTTTCGCATCAATTTATTTTTTGGATAAGACCCAGGGCACACAATAAGGTTTAAAGTAAAACCTTAGTTCCACTGCCAAATATTTGTTAATACCCTAGATTCAAATTTTTCTTCTTCACTATCCGGAAGATTTGCAAAGAAATCGATTCCGGTTAGCGCCTCAATATAATCTATTGACACCACAAACTGCTTAAGTGGCTGCGTGCTCCCTGCATTGGGAAGTAAAAAAGCAATGGCTTCTACCCCCGTTTTTGTTTGCTTGAACACCATTTTGTAATACGCACAAGGAACCGTTATTTTTTGGTTAACGGTGCCGCAATTTTTATTTAAAAGAGGCCCCGTTACTACATACAACCCATTTTTTTCAAGTGCCCAATCCCTTACTTTATCTTCCAGTTTAGACCAAATACCTCTATTTAAAGCAGGCACCTGAGGCGACATATTAGACATGTAAAAACTTTCGGCCATTGAAACGGCATTAAGTTTCATGTCTGCTGCCGGACATAAATGACCTCTATCATATCCAGATTTTGAATAACTACCAGGCCCCAGCGGATTTGACAAAAGCGGATCCGGTAAAAATTTTGAACTACGCTTTTGTAGGCCATTAATAGATGCCGGGGTAAGATAATAAGCCACCCATTCTGCCTGCTTATCGGCTTCACTGTAGGAAAGTGTGTAGTAGGTATGTTTGATGGTAATTCCTTTTTGATTCGTTGGAAGAAGTAAATCTGAATTGACTTGTGCAGGAACAAAAGAAAAAAAGTTAAATAGCACCGCTACTAAAAAAGAAATCCGCATACACCTTTTCATGTAATAATTAATTTTTTATTGCAAAGTAAACGCAACATATGCATCACTTGATTTACCACCCCATTTAGATCCCCCGCATGCAATCACAACATACTGCTTACCCTCTATTTCATAGATACTTGGCGTAGCAACACCAGGTGCTGGCAAATCTATTTCTCGAAGTATTTTACCCGTTCGCTTATGAACAATTCTAAATTTTCCATCGGCAGAAGCACCAATAAATAAAAGCCCTCCTTTTGTTACCACCGGACCACCATAATTTTCTCGCCCTGTTGGAGGAATTCCTTTTGCTTTTAAACTTTCAAATTCACCAAATGGAATTTTCCATACCTGTTCACCCGTATTTAAATTGATAGCCGTTAATGAACCCCATGGTGGACTTATTGCAGGATATCCTTCTGGTGTTAAAAACTTATTATAACCTGTAAAACCATAGGTTGTTTTTTGCTCAGGCAGCGGTGTTGACAATGTTCCAGCAAATTTTTGCTGTTGTACCGTTTTTATATCTAACACATAAGACGCTAGCGCCATTTTTTCTGTATCTGTTAAAACATTATTACCCGGCATCATTCGTCTTCCATTTTTTACGAGCTGAGAAAATGTTTGGGTATTATATTTTTTTGGGGCACCTTTTAATGAAGGATAATTACCGCCACCTTGCATTTCAGTACCGTGACATTTCATACAATTTTGAGTGTATATCACTTTACCAGCATCATAATTGGTTAGAAGTGGCTGATTATTTTTTTTATTTTCAACCATTTCTAAAATCCAACTCATTTCATTGGTATTTACATAAAGTAGCTGGGTTTCTGGATCAAAAGCGGGCCCTCCCCATTCGGCGCCACCATCGTAACCTGGAAGTACAATTGTTCCCTTTGTAGATGGTGGTGTAAATATTTTGCTAGGGCCATATTTTAAAAAAGTATTTTTAATGATGGTATAACTTTTTGCATCAATGAATTGATTTAAATCATTGCTATCAAATGACTGACGTACAAGCGGCTTAGGTATTTCCGGCATTGGTTGAGTGGGCCATAACTTTTCATTTTCTAGGCTTGTAGACGTATTAACTGGCACTTCTTTCACCGGAAATAACGGCTCACCTGTTTCTCGATTGAGTAAAAAAACAAAGCCGGTTTTTGTGGTTTGTGCTACCGCATCTACTCTTTTTCCTTTGTGTGTTACAGTCACAAGTGCAGGCGGCGCGGGTAAATCCATATCCCAAACATCATGATGTACCGTTTGAAAATGCCATTTTAACTTACCTGTTTCTGCATCGATTGCTAATAATGAATTTCCATACAAGCCCATACCAGTTCTATCTCCTCCGTAAAAATCGTTAGATGGGTTTCCAGTTGGAGCAAATAAAATTCCTCTTTTTTCATCTAAACTAAACCCTGCCCAACTATTAGTAGAACCCATATGTTTGTATGCCGTAGTATCATCCCATGTTTCATAGCCTTTGTCTTGTGGATAAGGTATGGTATGAAAAATCCACTTTTGTTGTCCTGACTTTATATCAAAAGCTCTAATATGACCGGGCGTTTCATCACCAACCAATCCACTAACAAAAAATAAATTTTTGTACACCATCACAGGTGATGTTGGTGCTACAAAAAGTTTATCCGGATTTCTATCCAACCCATTCACTAAATTAATACCTCCTTCTTGGCCAAAACTTTTTACTAAATTACCAGTTACCGCATTTACACAAAATACAATAGGGCCAACAGTGTAAATGACTCTTTTATCATTTCCATTTGCCCAATAAGCAACACCCCTATTCATATTAACACTACTGCGGTGCCATGTTTTATTGGCTACAGAGTCGGCTGGATTAAATGTCCATAATTCTTTTCCGGTTGCCGCATTAACAGCAAATAATTTTAGTTTAGGAGAAACCCCATACATCACACCATCCACCACAATTGGATTACACTCCATTCGGCCAAATTTTGTGCTGTCATTTTTTTCTGAATAATAGACCCATGCAACCCCCAGTTTAGCGTAATTAGTAGTGTCTATTTGATTGAGTGAGGAGTATTTTAAATTCTCACTACCTCCCCCTGTTTTAGACCAAGAATGGTAAGCGGATTCAGGAGCGTCACAAGCTAGAAAAAGCAGCGACAGTCCAAAAAAAAGAAGCCATTTACTCGTATTGTTGATCATTCGGGTTAATTGTGTCTAAAATGTGTGGTAAACTACTCATTTTGGACGTAATTTGACAATAATTATAGGTTTTAATTGGCCCGCTTTTAAAAAAATGGGTCACAAAAATGAGTACCTTTATAAAATGCTACCTCAACAAACCATAAAACAACTTTTAGCCCTGGCTATGCTGGTTGTTTTTGCGTTTAGTATTACGCCGCAAAAAACCAT
>ENA-ORFA01000831-ORFA01000831.1-marine-metagenome-genome-assembly--contig:-NODE-831-length-12649-cov-10.974706_pt1 | contig 12649 bp, 8 predicted proteins | sample MGYA00248621_ERZ508587 | MGnify/ENA primary metagenome ERZ508587 (study PRJEB26250, sample SAMN06266239) | marine metagenome | isolation source: Columbia River Estuary | place: USA:Columbia River Estuary... | reverse complement strand
AATATCACACATGATCATTTAGATTATCATAAAACTTTTGAAGCTTATATAGAAGCTAAAAAAACTTTCTTTGATAAATTACCTACTACTGCTTTTGCTTTAACGAATGTAGATGATAAAAACGGGGCTATAATGCTTGCGGATACCAAGGCCACTAAATTAACCTATGCTATTCACGCACCTGCTACTTATAAAGGGAAAATTTTAGAAAATCAATTAAGCGGACTTGTAATGCTTGTGAATGATATTGAAGTGCATTGCCGTTTGATTGGCACATTTAACGCCTATAATTTATTAGCCGTATATGGAATCGCTATTCAACTAGGTGAAAAAAATACAGAAGTCTTAACTGTGTTAAGTGCTTTAACAGGCGCAGAGGGAAGATTTGATTATATCGTAAGTACAGAAAAAATTATTGGCATCATTGATTACGCGCATACACCAGATGCCTTAGAAAATGTCTTAACTACCATTGCTAAATTAAGAAAGGGGAATGAAACAGTGATTACAGTGGTGGGCTGTGGAGGAGATAGAGACAAAACAAAGAGACCTATTATGGCGCAGGTAGCTTGTGATTTAAGTAATAAAGTATTTTTTACTAGCGACAATCCAAGATCGGAAGATCCGAATGAAATTATTAAGGATATGGAAGAAGGCTTGACCAGTGCAGCCAAAAGAAAGTATATCAATATTGTGGATAGAAAAGAAGCCATTAAAGCAGCTGTAAGTTTTGCAAAATCGGGCGATATTATTTTAATAGCAGGTAAGGGACATGAGAAGTACCAAGATATTAAAGGTGTGAAGCACGATTTTGATGACAAGCAAGTATTAGCCAACCAATTTAAAGAATTAGAAAAATAATCAATATGCTGTATCAATTATTTTCTTGGCTTGACAAAACATTTAATATCCCAGGTTTGGGGGCTTTTCAATTCTTAACTTTTAGAATTGCCATGGCTATTTTAATGTCATTATTTATTGCCACGGTGTATGGTAAAAAAATGATTCTTTTTTTACAAAGAAAACAAATTGGCGAAACCGTGAGAGAGCTCGGTTTAGCGGGTGAGCAACAGAAAAAGGGAACACCTACCATGGGGGGTATTATTATCTTATTGAGTATTTTAATTCCTACTTTATTATTTGCCAACTTAGATAAAGTCTATATCCGATTAATGATACTATGTACAGTGTGGTTAGGCCTTATTGGTTTTTTAGACGATTACTTTAAAATTAGAGCAAGAAAGCAAGCGCAAGCTCAAGGCGGTGCGTACAAAAAGCAAAATAGCGATGGCTTGGCGGGTATTTCAAAAATTATTGGTCAAGTAGGATTGGGCATTATCATTGGTGTTACACTTTATTTTAGCAATGCTGTCACGGTAGAAAGAGAAATTATTTCAACCACTATTTCTGAGAGCTTACAAAAAGGTGAGAAAGTAGCAAAGGGTGCAGATGTAGTTGTAAGAAAAATTAATGGAGTAGAAAGACGATTCGTAAAAGTGAAAACACCTATTACCACAATTCCTTTTGTAAAAAATCATGAATTTAATTATAGTAAAATAATTAGTTGGATAGGACCAGGTGCAGAAAAGTATACTTGGATTATTTATATTCTTATTGTCACTTTTATTATCACAGCCGTATCTAATGGAGCTAATTTAACCGATGGTTTAGATGGCCTAGCTGCTGGTGTATCCGCCATTATTGGCGCCGCGCTGGGTGTATTTGTATATGTAAGTGGTAACTATGTATTTGCCGATTATTTAAATGTGATGTACATACCTAATTTAGGAGAGCTATCCATTTTTGTAGGCGCCTTTGTAGGAGCTTGTATTGGTTTTTTATGGTACAATGCATATCCAGCGCAGGTTTTTATGGGAGATACAGGAAGCCTTGCCTTAGGAGGTATTATTGCATCACTAGCCATTATTGTTAGAAAAGAATTATTAATTCCTATTTTCTGTGGTGTGTTTTTAATTGAAAACTTATCTGTTATTATTCAAGTAAGTTATTTTAAATACACGAAGAAAAAATATGGAGAGGGAAGAAGAGTGTTTTTAATGAGCCCACTTCACCATCATTATCAAAAGAAAGGATTTCACGAAAGTAAGATAGCCGTTCGTTTTTGGATCATTACTATTTTATTAGTCGTGGCTTCTATATTAACCTTGAAAACAAGATAAACCCTTGGCAAAAAAATTAGTCATATTAGGTGCAGGTGAAAGCGGAGTAGGTACTGCTTTATTAGCCAAACAAAAAGGCTATGCAGTATTTGTATCTGATGGCGGCGCTATCAAGGCTAATTTTCAAAAAGAATTAGAAGATGGGGGTATTGAGTTTGAATCGGGTTCACATAATGTCGAAAGAATATTAGCAGCAGACGAAGTGATGAAAAGCCCAGGCATTCCAGAAAAAAATGAAATGGTGAAAGCCATTAGAGCAAAAGGCATACCCGTAATTAGTGAAATTGAATTTGGCTATAGATATAAGGGCAATAGTAAAATAGCTGCTATCACTGGAAGCAATGGAAAAACTACTACAACGTCCTTATTGTATCATATCTGTAAACTAGTGAATGAAGATGTAGCCATGGTCGGTAATATTGGGTATTCATTTGCAAGACAAATAGCTCAAGCACCTAAAGCCTTATACATTATTGAAGTGAGCTCTTTTCAATTAGACGACATACAATATTTCAAGCCTGAGATTGCTATTTTATTAAATATCACAGAAGATCATTTAGACAGGTATGATCACCAATTCGAAAATTATATTAAAAGCAAGTTTAGAATTATAGAGAATCAAACTGCAGAAGACTATTTCATCTATTGCATAGATGATGAAACCATCGTAAAACATCTAGAACTACTAACCATCAATACTAACCCACTACCATTTTCTATGAAACAAGAAGTAAAAAAAGGAGGCTACATCAAGAACGATCAAATGATGTTAAAAATCCAAGAAGAACGCGTTACCATGAGCATTTATGATTTTGCCTTAAAAGGAAAGCATAATGCTTATAATACCATGGCTGCAAGCATTGCGGCTACTACCTTAGGTATCAGAAAAGAAAAAATTCGCGAAGCAGTAAGTAATTTCCATAGCCTAGAGCATAGGATGGAATTTGTTGCTACTGTAAGAGGCGTTGATTTCATTAATGATAGCAAGGCCACCAATGTAAACAGTACCTGGTATGCTTTAGAGAGCATGCAAAAAAACACTGTTTTAATTTTAGGTGGTGTTGACAAAGGAAACGATTACGAATTAATTGCCGATCTAGTAAAAGAAAAAGTAAAGGCTATTGTTTGTATGGGTACCGACAATAAAAAAATAATTGAATTTTTTAAAGATAAAGTAAGCACTATTGTGGAAGTGGACAGCGCTAAAAAAGCAGTCAATGCTTCTTTCAAATTAGCAGAAAAAGGGGACTTAGTTTTAATGAGCCCAGCTTGTGCAAGTTTTGATTTATTTAAAAACTACGAGGACAGAGGTCGTCAATTTAAAGAGTCTGTAAAAGAACTATAATTTCTGTAAAAGAACTTTAATTTATGTTTAACGATACTACAGACAAATTATTTTCACAAATGCCCACTATTGGCGGCATGAAAGAACATTTAGACCAAAGAACGAGGGGTGATAAATACATATGGGGGTTAGTCATTGTATTATCGCTTATTTCTATATTGGTAGTATATAGTGCTACTGGTTCATTGGCTTATAAAATGTATCGTGGAAATACAAGTGTGTATTTATTTAAACAAGTCATATTTACTTTAGTAGGTTTACTGGCTATTTTTGGTTTGCACCGCGTAAACTATACTGTCTTTTCAAAAATAGCCACCATTTTATTTATGTTGTCTATTCCTTTATTAATATATACTTTATTTTTTGGTGCGAGAATTAATGAAGGTAGTAGGTGGATCAAATTACCCATTATTAATTTAACTATTCAGACAAGTGATTTAGCCAAGCTGGCTTTATTTATGTATTTGTCTAAGATGTTAAGTAAGAAACAGGAAGTCATCAAAGACTTCAAAAACGGATTTTTACCTGTTATCACTCCTGTCATTATTATTTGTGCATTAATTATGCCTGCGAATTTATCGAATGCATTATTAACTGGGGCCACTTCATTATTATTAATGTTCATTGGAAGAGTAAGTATTAAGCATATTTTATTAACCATTCTAGTGGCGATGATACCACTAGCTATTATAGTTGGTGTGGCCATGGCCACGCATTCCAGTAAATCGGTGGAAGGAGGTCCTGTGGTAGCTGAGCAAATGAAAAGCTATGGTCGTGTTGGTACCTGGGTAAGTAGAGTGCAAGACTTTATGTATGCCAAGGATAATGATGTGCCCTATCAAGTGCAGCAAGCAAAGATTGCCATTGCGAACGGTGGTATTTTTATGGGATTAGGTCCCGGCAATAGCAGACAAAGAAATTTTCTACCACAAGCCTATAACGATTTTATTTACGCTGTCATTATTGAAGAGTACGGATTACTAGGCGGGGTCTTTATTATTTTCATTTACCTCGTTTTCTTATTTAGATGCATAAGAATATTTAGAAGATGCCCCTATGCATTTGGTGCCTTTCTTGCATTGGGATTAAGTTTTACATTAATCATTCAGGCTATTGCAAATATGGCAGTGAATGTAAACATAGTGCCTGTAACGGGTGTGACATTGCCATTAGTAAGTATGGGAGGAAGCTCATTCATCTTTACTTGTTGTTCTATTGGACTTATATTAAGTGTGGCTAGAAACGTAGAGCAAATGGAAGGCAGGGCACCTATAGAAACAGAAATTGAAATACCTGAAGAAAATAACGAACAAGACACAGAAAAAAATGTCATTGAAGCAAAAGCATAATACATTACGCATCATCATTGCAGGTGGTGGCACAGGAGGTCATATCTTTCCAGCCATTGCGGTAGCCCAAGCTATCAAAGCTTTAGCGCCTGATGCTGCTATATTATTTGTGGGTGCTTTAGGCAAAATGGAAATGGAAAAAGTACCCCAGGCAGGATTTGAGATTAAAGGCATTACCATTGCAGGCTTTAATAGGTCTCAATTATTAAAAAATATCTCACTGCCTTGGAAACTTTTGAAAAGCTTTTTTCAAGTAAGTGCTATTTTTAAATCGTTTCAGCCCAATGCAGTATTTGGAGTGGGAGGCTATTCTAGTTTTCCAGTTTTAAAATATGCGCAAACAAAAAATATTCCCACTTTTATACATGAGTCCAATGCCTTTGCAGGCAAGGCGAATACTTGGCTGGCTAAAAATGCTATAAAAATATTTACGGGTACATTGGGTATGGAATCTTTTTTTCCTGCTGCTAAAATTGTAGTAACTGGAAACCCTATTAGAAAAAATATAATCAATCATTCTTATACTAAGCAAACTGCTTTACAGGTATTTAATCTAGAGGCGACTAAGCAAACCATTTTAATTATTGGCGGAAGTTTAGGGGCTAGCTCTATTAATAAAGCCATTCAATCTAATTTAGTTTCTTTCTTTGACAAAAATATTCAACTAATTTGGCAAACGGGCAAACCTAACGCCGAAGTATACGCAAACTCGGCCCATAATTATAAAAACGTATTTGTGCATTCCTTCATTGATAATATGAGCGCCGCTTATGTTGCTGCTGATATTGTCATTAGCAGGTCTGGGGCCATGGCCGTTTCAGAAATTTGCATCACGGGTAAGCCTGCTGTATTTGTGCCTTATCCATTAGCAGCAGAAGATCATCAAACTTTTAATGCCATGACCCTAGTCAATAATAATGCAGCTGCTATAGTGAAAGATAAAGAAGTAGGGAATGATTTAATACCAAGCGTTTTGCAATTACTAGGAAATGAGCAGCAGATGCAAACCATGCAAAATAATATAAAGGCCTTTGCATTTAGGAATGCAGATGAAATAATAGCGAAAGAAATTTTGAAACAAATAAATGAATAGTTGAAAAATGAATCCGTTAACAAATTGTAAGAACATTTATTTTATTGGCATTGGCGGCATAGGCATGAGTGCTTTGGCAAGGTATTTTAATACTCAAGGTGTTGTAGTGAGCGGATACGATAAAACACCTACCTTATTAACTGACGCTTTAGTAGAAGAAGGTATTCAAATTCATTTTGAAGACGATTTAGCTAAAATTGATAAAGCAGCAACGGTAATTGTATACACACCTGCTATACCTAATGAGCATGGTGAATTAAATTATTATAGAGATAACAAATACTTGGTGGTTAAAAGAAGTGATGTACTTCAGTGGATTACGGAGAATGCTTTTACTATTGCTATTGCAGGTACCCATGGTAAAACCACCACCACTTCTATGACGGCGCATATACTTCGTCATACAGGGTATGGTTGTAATGCATTTTTAGGGGGCATTGCTACTAATTATGGTACTAATTTTTGGAGCCATGAAAAAAATGTAGTGGTAGTAGAAGCCGATGAGTACGATCGTAGCTTTTTAAAATTAGCACCCAATATTGCTGTCATTACTGCAGTAGACCCAGACCATTTAGATATTTATGGTACAGCAGAAGAAGTAGTAAAAGCCTTTGGTGAATTTTCTGATAAAATAAAACCAGGTGGCGTGTTAATTCAAAAATGGGGTACTGCATTTAATACCAATACAAGTAATAAGACGGTACTTTCTTATGGATATAACCATGATAAAGCCTCTTACCATACTAGTAATTTAAAAGTAGTAGAAGGTTCTTATCATTTTGATTTAGTGCATCCTGCTGGCATTTGCAAGGACATTATATTAAATATGGGAGGCTTGCATAATGTTGAAAATGTAAGTGCTGCCATTGCCATTGCTTTAAGCTTAGGAATAGAGGAAGTAAAAATTAAAGAAGCAGTAGCCAGTTTCGCAGGAGTGAAAAGAAGATTTGAATACAAGGTGAAGACACCTAATAAAGTTTTGATAGATGATTACGCACATCATCCAGAAGAATTAAATGCATTAATTAGCGGGGTCCGTAGTTTATATCCCCATGAGAAAATGGTGTTGGTTTTTCAACCGCATTTATATAGTAGAACCAAGGACCAGTGCGATGGATTTGTAGAAACCCTTGATAAAGCAGATGAAGTCATTTTGTTGCCTATATATCCTGCGCGTGAGCTTCCTATGGAAGGAGTGAGTAGTGAAATGTTATTAGCTAAAATGAAATTGAGTCATAAAAAAATAATGTCTAAAGATGAGTTATTTGATTGGGCAGCTAATTCACAAGACAAGCTTATTGTAATGGCAGGAGCCGGTGATATTGATACCTGTATTTTAAAAGTTCAAGAAATTCTTACAAATAAATAAATGAAGCACTGGCAAACCATATTAGTTAGAGTTCTTTGGAGTATAGCAGGCGCTGCGCTTATTGTATTATTTGTAATAGCCTGGAAAGCCAAGGAAGAAAAAAAATACAACTCCATACAAATTGAATTAGTGGGGGAGAATACGGCCGCCTTATTCATGGATGAAAAAGAAATTTTACAAATAATTCATGAGCAAGGTGTGAAAGAAGGCCAGTCTATTGGAGAGCTGAATTTAAATACATTAGAAAAATATTTAGAAACGATACGTTGGGTAAAACATGTTGAATTATTTTTAGACAATGCACAAGTTTTGCAAGTTAAAATAGAACAGCGTATTCCTATTGCACGCATATTTACAGCTTCAGGCAATTCCTTTTATATTGATAAAGAGGGTTTGCAGTTACCCTTGAAACAGCTTACTGTACTGCGTTTGCCGGTATTTACCAATTTCCCTACTGATCAGGAAAAATTATCCAAACCAGATAGTTTACTCTTAAATGATATCTTGCATTTCACCAAGGCAGTGCAAAACGATTCTTTCTTTATGGCACAAACCGCACAGGTAAATATTGCTGTCAATGGCGATTTTGAATTAGTGCCATCCGTTGGAGATCATTTGGTTTTAATTGGTTCGGTAGAAAATATAGAAGATAAATTAAATAGGCTGTATACATTTTATAAAAAAGTTTGGGTACAAAGTGGCTTGAACGCGTATCAGGTAATTGATTGTCGTTTTGATAATCAAATTGTAGCGCTTAAAAAAGGCATGCAGCCTATTCAGTTTTCGGCAAACGATTTACCTACCGTAGATTCTGCAATGGCTGTAGAAGTGAAACTAGATACAATTGCTCCTAAAACTGCTCCTAAAATAGCACCCAAACTATCATCAAAACAAGCTCCCAAACTATCGCCTAAAACAACCCCAAAAACAGCGGTTAAAGCCCCCTCTAAAACAGCTGTAAAACAGGCTTCTAAAAAAGGGTCTAAAAATCTGGCTAAAACAAGTAGTAAAATAAACAATAAATCGAAAGCAAAATCGTTAATTAAAGTGAAGCCGTCTGCTAAGGCGTTAATGCCACAAAAGAAGGCTTCCACAACAAACAACTAAAAAACAACAAAATGAGTCAGCACGAATCACCCATTATCGTAGGCCTTGATATTGGAACTACAAAAATCGCTGCCATCGCAGGAAGAAAGAATGAGTTCGGTAAGTTAGAAATCCTAGGATTTGGGCGTGCCAACAGTAATGGTGTTCAACATGGTCAGGTTTTGAATATCGACCAAACCATTAAAGCCATTCAACAAGCACTTCAAAACTGCCAATTAAGCAATCCCGATTTAGAAGTGAATGAAGTATATGTGGGTATTGCTGGTCATCATATCAAAAGTTTACAAACAAGAGGGGATCAAGTGCGTCAAGACGCCGAGAATGAAATTCAAGCTTGGGAAATCGAGCAACTCATCAATAATCAAAGAAAAACATTTATTCCTGCAGGAGATCAAATCATTGATGTGATTCCGCAAGAATTCCATGTTGACAATAACCAAAACATCAAAGACCCAGTGGGGGTGAATGGTGTGAAAGTGGGTGCTAACTTTTTAATCTTAACTGGAGATAGAAACGCCATTAGAAATATTAATCGTTCTGTTGAAAGAAGTGGTTTAATTACAAAAGATTTAGTCTTACAACCTTTAGCTTCTGCAAGTGCAGTAATGAGCGATGTAGATATGGAAGCAGGTGTGGCTATTTTAGATATTGGTGGTGGAACAAGTGACCTTGCAGTATTTTACGAAGGTGTATTAAAGCATACAGCAGTCATACCTTTCGGTGGTGAAAATATTACCAATGATATTAGAATGGGGTTGGGCGTATTGAAAAGTCAAGCTGAAGCCATGAAGGTTCAGTTTGGAAGTGCTTTAACGGATGAAGCAAAAGCCAATGCCTATGTAACTATCCCAGGTTTGAAAGGAATGCCCGCTAAAGAAATAAGTGTTAAAAGTTTAGCAGGTATTATTCAAGCAAGAATGAGTGAGATACTTGATTTTGTTACTTATCATTTAAAGCAAGTGGGCATGGATAGCCGCATGTTAAATGGGGGTGTGATTTTAACAGGGGGTGGTTCTCAATTGAAACATTTAATTCAATTAACTGAATATATTACTGGTTTGAATGCAAGAATTGGTTTACCAAACGAGCATTTAGCGCCTAATCATATTGAAGAATTAAAAAAACCAATGTATTCAACATGTATTGGTTTAATCTTAAAAGGATATAACGATTACGAGCAAAATCATAAAGTGTTTACAGAGACATTTAAGAAAGTAGAAGTGCCTAAGTCTTTAACTGTAAATAATACAGGATCTGCTAATGGTTTAACAAGCCAAAGAGTAGAAGCGAAGCCAGTTGCTACTAGTTTAACAGCAGAACAAATTGAAAAAAGAAAGAGTAAATTCTGGGATCGATTTAAGAACAATCTCATTGAAATATTCAGTGAGGAAGATGACAAATTATTGCCATAATATTTACCCACATTATGGTTATAAAAAACCAATAGAATAAAATCTAAAAACGGTAATTTCGATATAACTAACTAAGAACGAACCAACTAACTAAGAACTAACCATCTAACTAACCCATCTAAAAACAAAAAAATGATTCAATTTGACTTGCCAAAGCAAAAATCATCCATCATTAAGGTCCTCGGCGTAGGCGGCGGTGGAAGCAATGCTGTCAACTTTATGTTTAATCAGAATATTGAAGGCGTTGATTTCATTATCTGCAACACCGATTCTAAAGCGATTGAGCAAAGTACAGTGCCGAATAAAATTCAATTAGGGCCACATTTGACACAAGGTTTAGGGGCAGGTGCCGATCCTTCAGTAGGAAAGTTAGCAACAGAAGAATCTTTAGACGAGATTAGAAAAATATTAGAAGTTAATACTCGTATGGCATTTATTACAGTGGGTATGGGCGGTGGAACTGGAACAGGTGGTGCTCCTATTATTGCAAAAATTTGTAAAGATTTAGGCATATTAACAGTGGGTATCGTAACTACTCCTTTCGGATTTGAAGGACCACGCAGACAAGCACAAGCAGAAGAGGGTATTAAGCAATTAAAACCTTTAGTAGATACTTTATTAGTAATCTCTAACGATAAATTACGTGTTCAATACGGTAATTTAAAAATGAAAGAAGCTTTTACTAAAGCTGATAACGTTTTAGCTACTGCAGCAAAATGTATTACAGATGTGATTAATAGCCGTGGACATATAATTGTAGATTTCGCGGATGTATGTACTGTTATGAAAAATGGAGGTGTCGCTATTTTAGGAAAAGCAGAAGTTGAGGGAGAGAATAGAGCACAACGAGCTATTGAAGAAGCTTTGAATTCACCATTATTGAATGACAATGATATTAGAGGTGCAAAATGGATCTTATTAAATATTAATAGTGCAGAAGGAGATTATGAGTGTTCAATGGATGAATTAGAAACCATTAATAATTTCTTACGCGAGCGTACAGGAGAAAATTCTGATGTAATTATGGGTATGGGATACGATGCAACACTGGGTCAAAAATTAGGTATTACCCTTATTGCAACTGGTTTTGAGCACAAGGATCCATTCCAAAAGCAAACACCAAAAAAAGCTGAGGCTCCTGTTGAAGAAAAAATTGTAATGACATTGCTTTCTGAAGAGACAGCTAATGATACAAATAATATAATGACTGCCCCTACCGAAGCGGTAGCCGAAACTCCAACAGAAGAGCCAAGAACAGAAGAGCCTATATTAGCTGACGGTAATTTTACATTAGGAGAAGAAGCCTTAGAAGCCATTGAGGAAGTAGCTGCAATAGTGGAAGAAGAGGTAATGAGTATACATGAAGTAGATGAAATTTCAGAGAAAGAATATGAGGCTGAAATGGATGCACAAATAAGTATTGCTGCAAGTGAAGTGATGGAAGAAATGGTAAGTCAACCTATTGTTTTTGAAATCAATGATGTGTATGAGGGAGAAGATCTTGAAGAAGAGGTGGAACTAATTAAAGAAGAAGTAGTAGTAAATGAAGTTGAAGAAGAGGTTATAATGGCAAGTTTTCAAGAAGAAGACTTAGAAGAAGAGTTGGGAGCGATTGAAGAAGAACAAATCGAGGAGGAAGTGATTGTAAGTGAATTACAAGCGCCAGTAGCTGAAACGAATCATTTCATATTAACGAAGCCTACAAATATTTATGCAGAGCATACTGAAGAAGAGCCATTATTAGAAGAGATGGAGGAAATGCCTGTCATTGAGGAGATGGAAGAGTTTGAAGAAATGGAAGAAGAAGAAATGGTGGAGATGGAAGAAATGGTTATGCAAGATGATTTAGCGGTTACCATGCAAGAAATAGTAGAAGAAGAAATAGTAGAAGAAGACTTAGTAGAAGAAATAGTAGAAGTAGCTGAGATAACCATGCAAGCAGCTCCAGTTCAAGAGCCTGTTGTATACGAAAGTTCCTTTAGAATGGAAGAAGAGCCTACAATGCAATTGGTGATGAGAGAGGAGTCTTCTTTTAATGCTAATCAAAATAATGCAAAGCAACATTCTTCTTCATTTGATATGCCAATGGATGATGCAGAAGAACAAAGAAGAAAAGTAGCTGAGCGTATTCAGAAATTAAGAAACTTATCTTTCAATATCAACAATGCATCCGATCCAAATAATGAATTTGATGCAGTGCCTGCTTATGTAAGAAGAAATTTAGATTTGTTTGGCAATACCATGGCCTCTGTAGAAAACTATTACAGTAAGTATACAGTAGAAAAAGATGAAAATAACCAAACACAAATCTCTACCATTAATACTTTTTTAGACGGTAAAAAACCAGATTAAACTTGTTTTTTGTGTACAGTTGATTTTAGTTGTAACCCCACCCCTTAAAAAGGTGGGGTTTTTTGTTGTCAATTTTCATGTACTTTTATAGCATGCAAACAGTATTAATTACAGGCGGAACGGGCATGATTGGTCAGGCATTGGCTAAGCAGTTTTTGGCTACTGGTTATGAGGTTATTATATTATCTAGAAGCCCTAAAAGGTCTAGCAGACTTCATTTGTCTTATGCAAAATGGGATATTGAGAAAGGGGAAATGGACCTGGAGGCTTTAGCCAAAGCTAATACTATTGTGCATCTAGCAGGAGAAGGCGTGGCAGATAAAAGGTGGTCAGTGAAAAGAAAACAAGCCATTCTAGATAGCAGAGTGCAGTCGGGTAATTTATTAGTAAAAGCATTAAGTGAAAATAAACACCAAGTAAAAACATTTATAGCAGCTTCTGC
>ENA-ORFA01000822-ORFA01000822.1-marine-metagenome-genome-assembly--contig:-NODE-822-length-12750-cov-5.027933_pt1 | contig 12750 bp, 11 predicted proteins | sample MGYA00248621_ERZ508587 | MGnify/ENA primary metagenome ERZ508587 (study PRJEB26250, sample SAMN06266239) | marine metagenome | isolation source: Columbia River Estuary | place: USA:Columbia River Estuary... | reverse complement strand
ACTAACTGACCTTTTTCATAGGTCAAATTAATTGCTAAGCCATCGACTTTAAGTTCGCACAAGTACGTAGGTTTTGGAACTTCCTTTTCAACACGATCAAACCAGGTTGAGAGCTCATCACTATCAAAGACATTATCTAAACTCATCATTTTTTCAATGTGATCACGTTGTTCAAATTGCGTGGCAAAACCGCCACCAACGTGTTGTGTAGGTGAATCTGCTTCACGTAGCTCAGGGTGTTTAGCTTCTAAGGCAGTTAACTCCTTGAGCAATCCATCAAATTCAGCATCAGTAACTGTTGGTGCATCTAATACATAGTATTTAAATTGGTGATCTCGTATTTGCCCCATGAGTTCACTCATGCGGTGACGGGCTTGATTACTCATTACTCAGTCTCACAAATTGTGGCTGAACCTACGACGCGATCACCATCATAAATAACCATTGCTTGACCAGTGGCTAACCCTAAAAGTGGTTCATCTAGATGAGCGGTTAGCAGGGTTCCATCAAAGAAGTATGAACAAGGAAGTGCTGCACCATGCGCACGTACTTGAACAAAGCCACGCTGAGGTTTGTCTGTAACTGCAGGGCCACACCACACCGCTCTCTCTCCACGCATTGTTGACACCGCTAAATCTTCACGAGCACCAACTACAACAGTGTTGCTTACTGGTTCAATCTTTAAAACAAATCGTGGAGAACCATCTGCAGTTGGGACAGTTAGTCCTAAACCTTTACGTTGACCAATCGTGTATGTGTAAGCACCCTTGTGCTCACCGATTTTCACACCATCTTGATCCACGATTGGGCCAACTTCACTTCCCAATCGATCGCGCAACCATCCTGCGTTATCACCGGAGGGGACAAAGCAAATATCGTGACTATCTGGCTTTTGTGCAACAGCTAATCCACGTGCCTCTGCCTCTTTGCGAATATCAACCTTGGTTGTGTCCCCTAGTGGAAAAATTGCACCTTCAATTTGTTCAACAGTTAAAACCGATAAAACATACGATTGATCTTTCGAATGATCAACTGCTCGGTGAAGTGTTTTCCCTGAATCAGATATCTGTGTTCTTGCATAGTGACCTGTGACAACACCATCAAAGCCCATAGCGCGTGCACGATCTAGAACAGCAGCAAATTTAATCTTTTCATTACAGCGCAGACATGGATTAGGTGTTCGCCCAGCTGCATATTCAGCTAAGAAATCTTCAACAACACCATCATGAAACTCTTCTGCCATATCCCAAATATAAAAAGGAATACCGATGACATCTGCGGCTCGGCGAGCATCATGTGAATCTTCAATGGTGCAACAGCCTCGTGCGCCTGAACGATACTTTTGTGGATTAGAAGAGAGCGCTAAGTGCACACCAATAACATCATGGCCAGCCTCAACTGCGCGGGCAGCAGCTACTGCTGAATCAACGCCACCGCTCATTGCTGCAATTAACTTCATGAAAGATTTGCCGCCCTTCCACGAGTAATTACATCAGGCAGTACTGACACTGCGAAATCCACGTCTGCGCTTGTGCTTGTCGCCCCAAATGAAAAGCGTAATGAAGATTGTGCGCTTACTTCGCTGTGTCCCATAGCAAGAAGCACATGGCTAGCTTCATGAACCCCAGCGCTACATGCTGACCCCGTTGAGCAGGAGATGTTTTGTGCATCCATGAGCAGTAGCAAAGTGTCACTTTGTGTTCCAGGAAAAGTAACATTGACGATTCCAGGTAAGCGATCAGCTTTTAATCCGTTGACAATAACTTCAGGCAGAGCAGAGGTAATACCTGCAATGAAAGAGTCTCTTAACGCACTTACTTTCGCAGAATCGTAATACTTACTTTTAGCAGCTGCAGCAAAAGCAACAATTGCTGGTGCATTCAAAGTTCCACTTCTAATTTCGCGCTCTTGTCCCCCACCATGAAGTAATGCTGGGATTTCAACTGCTCGGCGCAAAATGAGCGCGCCAATTCCAAGAGGTCCACCAGTTTTATGGGCGCTCAATGACATTGCATAAACACCAAGCTCTGCAAATGAAAGAGGTACTTTCTTAAAGCTTTGCGCGGCATCTGTGTGAACTGGAATCTCTCCAGCAATGTCAACAACTTTGCGAATCGGCTGAATTACTCCAGTCTCATTGTTCGCATGCATCACACTGATTACTGCAATTTCGTTTCCTCGTGTGGCTATTAAGTGAGTAAGAAATTCAAGATCAACCACTCCATCTGCATTCACTGGGATTTGAATTACTTCGGCACCTTCATGAACTTCTAACCAATGTGCTGGATCTAAAATTGCATGGTGTTCAATGGAACTAATAACCACAACATGCTTACCTTTATCCCGGCCCTGCCAATACAAACCTTTAAGTGCCGTGTTATTTGCTTCAGTACCTGATGCGGTGAAAATAACTTCGCTAGGCAAGCAACCCGCTTCTTTTGCAATTACTTCGCGGGCATCTTCTAGAGTTTTTCTAGTTGCACGTCCATGTGTGTGCAGACTTGAAGGATTACCTAAGCGTGCTAATTGCGCAGTCATCGCAATTAAAGCTTCTTCAACCATGGGCGTTGTTGCCGCATGGTCTAGGTAGATAGAGGACATAGGTCCAATCTTAGGCTTTGCGGGCTTTAACGCCTTCAGTGGCAGGAGGCAGCACGGCAAAGAGATCGCCCACAACACCAAAATCAGCTAATTCAAAGAGTGGGGCTTCTGGATCTTTATTAACCACCACGATGTTCTTGCTTGTTTGCATACCTGCACGGTGCTGAATCGCCCCTGAGATTCCGCACGCAACATAGAGCTGTGGGCTCACAGTTTTTCCAGTCTGACCAACTTGGTGAGAATGTGGATACCAACCGGCATCGGTTGCTGCGCGTGATGCGCCAACTGCTGCGCCTAATGAATCTGCAAATGCTTCCACCGATGCAAAATCTCCATTTGTTCCACGACCACCTGAAACAACAATGTTGGCTTCAGTTAACTCTGGACGTCCACCCTTAACTGGAGGTTGCGAGGAAGTAATTGTTGCTTTCTTTGAGCAATCAGAGATTGGCGCAGTTATGTTTTCAATTGAAGGTGAAGCCGCGGCAAAGTTTGCAGTGATGGTGTTTGGGCGCACAGTGATAATCCCAGTTCCTTCGGCAACCTTTGAGTGCACAGTTGTAGATCCACCAAAAACTAATTGAGTTGCGGTGCAATCTGGCGCAATATCTACAGCATCAGTAATAATGCCAATCTTTAGCTTCATTGCCACACGTCCAGCAACTTCTTTGCCAAATGCGTTTGAAACAACAAGAACTGCCGATGGCGTGGTTTGCCCGATGACATGTGCGAGCGCATCTGCGCAAGCTGCAACACCATGCTTTGTAAAATCATCTGATTCAATCACTAATACTTTTGTAACAGGTCCCTGATTAATAGAGGCTGCATACGCTGCGCCTTTTCCAACAGGTGCTAAAACAAGAGCGGTTACTTCACCAATAACTGCGCCAGCAGTTGCTATTTCAACCGTTGCTTTGGTGGCCTTTTCACCTGCAAAATCAGCGAGAATTAACACAGTGCTCATATCAACTTCTTCTCACTCAAGAAATCAACAAGTTTTTGACCAGCTGAGCCATCATCTGTAACAACAACACCTGTGGCACGGGGTGGACGTGGAGCTGCATCAATTACTGCAGACCATGACTTTGTGAACTCAGCACCTGTGCTAGCAAAGTCACGAATATCAATTGTTTTTTTCTTCGCGGCCATAATGCCCTTAAAGGATGGGTAGCGAGGTTCATTAATCTTTTCAACAACGCTAATTACGCAAGGAAATTCTCCATGGACTTCATCAACGCCAGCTTCAGTAACTCGTGTAATCGAGACCTTCTTGGCACCTGGATCTACTGTGACTTTGGAGGCAAAAGTTAATTGAGCACATCCCAGATTCTCACTCATCATCGCTGGCACAACGCTCATACGAGCATCCGTTGACTCTGTTCCGCAGATAACCAAGTCATACTCACCTTTAGAGATGACATTGGCTAAAACTTCAGCGGTAACAACGGCATCCGCTCCAACTAGAACAGCATCACTAATCAAAATCGCATCATTTGCACCCATAGATAGGGCCTTTCGCACGGCTTCAGTTGCGCGCTCTGGTCCCATTGAAATTACTGTGACTGTGTTAGCGCCACCTTCTTCATTGCCACCATGTGCTTCTGCAATTCGAAGTGCTTCTTCAACAGCGTATTCATCTAAGTCATTGAGAACTGCATCGACGTTGGCGCGATCGAGTAATCCACCAACCATCTTCTTCTCAGCCCATGAATCTGGGACCTGTTTGATGCAGACAGCGATCTTCATGTGGCCAAGGTTACTGGCCAGTAACCCGAAAGGCCAATTAAATGTGCGAGTAAATACCATCTATTAAGGGCAGTATTGCGCCGTGCTTGCAGCTGATCCCCGAACCCTTGGTGCCACCGTTACTGAAGGCGGAACTAACTTTGCCATCTGGTCCAACGCCGCCGATGCAGTGGAGCTCTGCCTATTCAACGAGGTCAATGGCAAGTTAGTAGAAACCCGCTTTGCAATGTCACATCGCAACGGACCAATCTGGCACGGGTACTTAGCAGGCGTTCGCCCGGGTCAACGCTATGGCTACCGCGTCTATGGACCATGGCAACCAGAACACGGAGTTCGCTTTAACGCTTCTAAACTTTTGATTGATCCCTATACGCACTCACTTGATGGGCAACTTCATTACGTCCCTGAAATCTATGGCCATGTTGCAACCGATGGTGTGGGAACTGGTGATCTATCTATTCGCGATGATCGCGATAGTGCGGGAAAGATTCCTTATAGCGTTGTTACTGATCACCGCGCTCGCGAGATCAATCGCCCACTAGTGCCATGGGCAAAGACAATAATTTATGAAGCACACGTGCAAGGCCTCACGGCTAAGAATTTAGAAATTCCAGAAAATGAGCGGGGCACATATAAAGCACTCGGTCATCCTTCAACGATTGCACATTTAAAATCAATTGGAACAACTGCACTGGAGCTTTTACCAATAGCAGCATCGGTCACCGAGCCCGGCATCTATGCACGCGGTCGAAAGAATTATTGGGGCTATAACTCTTTAGCTTTTAGTGCTCCTAATGCTAACTACGCATCAACTAGTGATCCCATCTCAGAACTGCAAGTTGCAGTTGATCAACTCCACAACGCAGGCATTGAAGTGATTTTAGATGTTGTTTATAACCACACTGCTGAAGGTGGAGTGGGCGGACCAACCCTTTCTTACAAAGGAATAGATAACAAGGCTTACTATCGCCAAGATGCCAATGGAAATTACATAGATGTCACTGGTTGCGGAAATACTTTTGCGGCAAGTAATCCCCACTCTGTTCGACAAATCATTGATTCATTGCGCTGGTGGGTAGAAGTAATTGGCGTTGATGGATTCCGCTTTGATTTAGCCACAGCCCTATACACAAGCAATAGCGCCTTTAATTCATCCCTCATGTCTGCCATTGAATCCGATTCAGTGCTGCGAAACCTCAAGATGATTGCAGAGCCCTGGGATATCTCTCGTTACTCACTCGGTGACTTCCCGCATCCATGGCGCGAATGGAATGATGCTTATCGCGATTCAGTGCGCCAGTTCTGGCTCGGAGATCTAGAGCGAGGTTATGGTGAAGGCGTAGCAGATATCGCCAACAGCATCAGTGGTTCTAGCTCAATTTTCTATTACCGCGGCCCAACTTCATCCATTAACTTCATTGCAGCCCATGATGGCTTCACCCTGCATGACATGGTCACCTATAACGCTAAACACAATGAAGCAAACTTAGAAAACAATGCCGATGGAAGTGACTCCAATAGATCGTGGAATGTTGGTATTGAAGGTGAAACAGATGATCTAGGTGTGAACACAATTAGGCATTGGCTCAAGAAATCGATGCTTGCAACTCTGATGCTCTCATCTGGTGTTCCGATGCTCAATATGGGCGATGAAGTAAGTCGCACACAAAACGGTTCAAACAACGGCTACTCATTACCAATAGATTTTAAAGATGAAAGTGAAGCAACTCTGGGTGGTGGCTGGGCATTGCCTTGGGATTTGAGTGAACAAGGTAAAGATATTTTGGCTGCAGTCCAAGAGTTAGCAAAGATTCGTGCAACCTATCTAGCTGATGTGACTTCAGAGTTCTTTACTGGAATCGTTGATGAAGGAACAAAGCGTAAAGATATTGCCTGGTTTTCTTTAGGTGGTCACGAAATGGGTGATGATCACTGGCAGGATGAAGAAAAGCGCAGCATCACTGTTTTTGTTGAAGCAGATCCAAACCGAGGTCTCTTACTTCTCATGAATTCATCTAATGCTGAAACCATTTTCACTTTGCCTGATCAAACCTGGGGCGAAGCTTTCCGATGCATCTTTGATGCCGCCAAAGATGTTGCAACCTATGAGCCTGCAATTGCAGCTCCGCAAGCAAAAATCACTGTTGCTCAGCACAGTGCTCAAGTCTGGTTAGTTACTCGTACTAGGTAGTAAGCAACCCATTCGAGTAAAGTAATAAACGTGTTAGCAATTATTGCTCCGGGACAGGGTTCCCAAACTCCAGGAATGTTTAATTCTTGGGTGACAAATCCCGTGTTTCATGAACTTCTATCTCGATGGTCAATGCGAATTGATTTGGATTTAATTGGACTTGGTACAAAAGCAGATGCTGATGAAATTAAAGACACTGCCAATGCCCAGCCACTCATCGTGGCTGCATCACTATTAGGCGCTCACGCACTTGGAATCAAGAATTTTGCATACACTTCAGGTCACTCAGTTGGTGAACTTGCAGCAGCGGCTATAAGCGGTGCAATCTGCGATGAAGATGCATTGCGTTTAGTGCGAGCACGTGGAATAGAGATGGCAAAGGCTGCAGCGCTCTCCCCCGCAGGAATGTCTGCGGTATTGGGCGGAGATCGCGAAGTTGTTTTGAAAAAATTAGAAGAACTTAAGCTTGTAGCTGCAAACGATAATGGTGGCGGACAAATTGTTGCAGCCGGTGACTTAGCAGCACTTGCCGCGCTATCTGAAAATCCTCCCGAAGGGGCTCGAGTTCGCGCGTTAGCAGTTGCTGGTGCATTTCACACAAGTTTTATGGAACCTGCCGTTGAGCCTTTGCGCACACTTGCAGCAACCATTCAAACTGCCCCAACGACAATCTCAGTCATTTCCAATAAGGATGGTGAAGTGGTGAGCGATGGTGGCGAGGTGCTTACACGTATCGTTAATCAGATTGCTAATCCAGTGCGCTGGGACTTATGTATGCAAACACTTAAAAACTTAGGAGTTACGGGTGTCATTGAATTGCCACCGGCCGGAACTCTGGTTGGCTTACTCAAGCGCGGTGCTCCGGAGATCGAAACATTCGCCCTTAAGAGTGCAGATGACCTATCTGCTGCTAAGGAATTCGCAGGAAGGCACGCATGATTATCAAGACATCACCAACGACTAACAGTGCCATTCTCTCTGTTGGTTCCTATCGCCCTAAGCGTTTAGTTCCTAACTCTGAAATTGTTGATCGTATTGAATCAAGTGATGAATGGATTCAGCAGCGCACAGGAATCGAATCACGGCGCTTTGCTGGCCCTGATGAAACTGTCATCACCATGGCCAAGGCTGCATGTGAAAGTGCACTCAAGCGAGCCAACCTCACTATGGCCGATATCGACACTTTGATTCTTTCTACTATTTCTTATCCCTACCAGGCACCTAGTGCTGCCACTGAACTCATCAATGAACTCGGTAATCCAAAAGCTGCAGCTTTTGATATCAGTGCAGCATGTGCTGGCTTTTGTTATGGCGTTGGCATGGCCAGTGATTTGGTGCGCGGTGGAACTTCGAAAAATGTCTTAGTCGTTGGCGTTGAAAAGCTCTCTGACTTTACTGACCCAGATGATCGCGCAACTGCATTTATCTTTGCCGATGGTGCAGGTGCAGTTGTCGTTGGACAAAGCGCAGAAGCAAAAATTGGTCCAACAATTTGGGGTTCAGATGCAGATTCACGTGATGCAATTACATTGAACCCTGCCTACACAGAGTTTAGAAATGCCCCTGATAAAGGTGTTGCACAATTAGGGTGGCCAAATATTTCACAGCAAGGTCAAACTGTTTTTCGTTGGGCTGTGTATTCCATGAGCAAAGTCGGTCTAAAGGCTTTGGAGTCTGCAGGGTTGGGCGTTAATGATCTTGATGTATTTATCCCCCACCAAGCAAATATTCGCATCATTGAAACTATGGTGAAGGAAATGAAGTTGCCAGACACAGTTTTGGTTGCAGATGACATTCGTGTGAATGGAAATACTTCTGCAGCATCAATTCCGCTTGCAATGGATGTCCTGCTTGAAAAACATCCCGAGATGCACGGCAAATTAGCGTTGCTCATTGGCTATGGGGCTGGCCTGGTTTATGCGGGGCAGGTCGTGCAGCTACCGCCTGCACCCTGAGATTTATGACACTTACGCCTGTCAATACTCGTAAGTAAGCACTCCTTTCATAGAGAATTACCACCTGTTGATCCATTGAACTATTAGCTCAAGAAAAGGAACACATCACATGGCACTTGCACCAGCAGATGTACTAGCAGGACTTAAAGAGATCGTTGAAGAAGTAGCCGGTATTCCAGCTGCATCAATTGAACTTGATAAGAACTTCACTGAGGATCTAGAAGTAGATTCACTGAGCATGGTTGAAGTTGTAGTTGCTGCAGAAGAGCGCTTTGGCGTAAAGATTCCTGATGAGGCTGTAACTGATCTCGTCACAGTTGGCGATGCAGTTAATTTCATCGTCAACGCAGCTAAGTAAGTAGTAAGAACTTACCTTTCATGTCTCGTCGCCGCGTTGTCGTCACCGGACTTGGTGCCACAACTCCTATTGGTGGGGATGTAACAACTTCTTGGTCAGCCCTACTTGCTGGCACTAGCGGTGTTCGAAATCTGACTGAGGAATGGGCGCAAACTCTTCCAGTTCACTTTGCAGCTCGAGTTGCAGTTGAACCATCTGAGCAGATGGAGCGCGTTGAACTTCGGCGTCTAGATAGATCTGAACAATTTGCAATGATTGCATCGCGTGAAGCCTGGAAAGATGCTGGTTCACCTGATGTAGATAAAGAGCGCCTTGGTGTTGTAATCGCTTCAGGTATTGGCGGTGTAACAACACTGCTTGATCAATATGACATTTTGCGTGAAAAGGGTGCACGTCTAGTTAGCCCACACACCGTTCCTATGTTGATGCCAAATGGTCCAGCAGCAAATGTTGGTCTTGAACTACAAGCTCGCGCTGGAGTTCACACACCAGTTAGTGCCTGTGCATCAGGTGCTGAAGCAATTGGTTATGCACTAGAGATGATTAGAAATGATCGAGCAGACATTGTTGTTAGCGGCGGTGTTGAAGCGGCAATTCACGCAATGCCGATGTCAGGTTTTGCTGCGATGAAAGCCCTATCAACTAGAAATGATGAACCACAACGTGCTTCTCGTCCTTATGATTTAAATCGAGATGGCTTTGTTTTGGGCGAAGGTGGCGGAATTTTAGTTCTAGAAGAGTATGAGCATGCAGTGGCACGTGGTGCCAAGATTTACTGCGAAATCGCAGGACAAGGCTTAACCTCTGACGGTTATCACATTGCAGCACCAGATCCAGATGGAGCTGGCGTTCAAAGAGCAGTGAAGTTTGCACTTCGTGATTCAGGTTTAACTACTAAAGACATCGTTCACTTAAATGCCCACGCCACTTCCACACCAGCCGGCGATGTTGCCGAAGCAAATGCTTTGCGCGCAGCACTTGGAGCAGATGCAGATCATGTTGCAGTTTCTGCAACTAAATCTATGACTGGGCACTTGCTCGGTGGCGCAGGTGCCATTGAATCTGTCTTTATTGTTAAGACTTTGCAAGATCGCCTTGCTCCCCCAACAATTAATATCGATGATTTAGATCCAGCCGTCACTGTTGACGTTGTTCGCGATAAGCCCCGAGCACTTCCAGCCGGTGACATCGCAGCTCTTAATGACTCTTTTGGTTTCGGCGGCCACAACGTCGTATTGGTATTTAAGAGCATATAAATGCTAACTGCGCAGTTAGACCCACGCGATCCAGAAAGCCGCATCGCTCGCTTACTCGATGGTGGAAAGTTTGAATTCCTTATCCCCCGCACCGATTGCGGAATGGTTGCCGTTACAGGTGATATCAAAGGAAATAAAGTTGTTGTCTTTGCATCCGATGCCACAATTAAAAGTGGAGCATTAGGAGTTGAAGGCTCAAAAGTAATCGTTACGGCTTATAAAGCTGCGATGGGTGCTCAAGTTCCCATCATTGGTATCTGGCACTCAGGTGGTGCGCGATTAAGTGATGGTGTTGCATCCCTTGATGCATTTGGTGAAGTTTTCCAATCAATGATCTCTGCAAGTGGACGCATTCCTCAGTTATCACTTGTTCTTGGACCCACAGCTGGTGGCGGTGCATATGGACCAGCGTTGACTGACATTGTTGTTCTATCTCCTGAAGGAAGAATCTTTGTAACTGGCCCTGATGTTGTTAAGAGCGTTACGGGTGAAGATACAGATATGGCCCTCTTGGGTGGACCAGAGGCGCATCGTAAAAACAGCGGCCTTGCACACATCATTGCCGCAGATGAAGATGAAGCAATTACTGACATCCGCACATTGACCGATCTTTTTGCTAATCAAGGGTTTATGAACGCAGAAGTTAAAGACATTGATCTTGCAGTCTTTGTTCCGCAATCAAAGGTGCGAACCTATGAAGTACATCCCTTAGTTGAAGCAATCCTAGACACCGATGCAGAACACATTGAGCTTCTATCCATGTGGGCACCCAACATGACAACAGTTCTTGGTCGCTTGGGCGGGGCAACAGTTGGTGTGTTGGCCAGCAACCCAGCACATATTGCTGGCGCACTTGATGCTGCAGCTGGTGAAAAGGCTGCGCGCTTTGTTCGCACTTGTGATGCATTTGGAATTCCACTCATTGTTATTGCAGATGTCCAAGGATTCTTACCGGGCGCTGGACAAGAGTGGGAAGGTGCGGTTCGACGCGGTGCAAAGCTCTTGCATGCATTTGGTGAAGCAGTTGTCCCTCGAGTCACATTGATTACACGTCGTGCCTATGGCGGTGCCTATGTTGCAATGAATTCAAAAGCTCTAGGTGCCACACGTGTATTTGCTTGGCCTAACGCTGAAGTATCAGTGATGGGCGCAGTTGCAGCGGTTCGAGTGTTGCATCGCCGTATTTTGGCCGACTTGCCCGCAGAACAACGTGAAGCAATGGAGTTAGAGCTGGCGGCAGAGCACGAAAAGATTTCTGGTGGTGTTACACGCGCCGTTGAAATTGGCGCAGTGGATGAGATTATTGAGCCAGCAAAAACACGAAGTGCATTAGCCAAAGTTATTGCCCAGGCACCTCACCGCCGTGGTGCTCACGGCAATATCCCGCTTTAGTTTGTATTAAAAGTGACAGAAACAGTTGCGCTAACAGTCTTATTGATAGTGCTTGTGTCGTAGGCACCATAATCTGCAGTCATTGTTGAATCTGGGGTTGTGATTTGAATTGGGCCCGCTTTTACATTGGCCAATGAACCAAGTGATCCACCCACAGCTTTAGTCAGTGATTCTGCGCGAAGCTTTGCATCCTTCATCGCTTCACTCATTAACTCTGGGCGAAGCTCGGGCAAGTTTGAGATGTAGTACTGAGGTCCATAGTTATTCACGTTAATTCCAGTTTCAAGCAATGTGCCAATTCCTTGACTTAACTTTGAAACTAATTGCACATCCTTTGTTCGAACCGTCACATCGCGAGAAGCACGGTAGGAAAGAATGCGACCTGTTGAATTTCCATTGACATACTCCTCATTGGCATAAGTAGAAACTGCGCCAAGAGTGAGGGCATCTGCTGCAATGCCGCCTTGAGTTAGATAGGAGGAAAGAGCTGCAACATCTGAATCTACTTTCTTCACAGCCGCACCAACTGTTGGAGATGAAAGACTGACAGAGAGAGTCCAGACTGCATTATCTGCAACTGCACTTGTTTTGGCAGATCCTGTAACAGTGATTCCATTACCTGCACGTGTTGCAAAGCCGGTTCCAACTTGAGTTAATCCAACACCGAGTGCGAGCGCAATGATTACTGCTGACACAATGATTGTTATTGCCTTGCGGCGCTCTACGGTAATAATTGGGGATTCATTTAGTTGGCTCATGTCTTTATCCTAACTGACTAGATTGCATGCAAGCGCGCAGGTTCGCCCATGCCAGCACTCCTAAATCTTTCTAGCTCTATATCCCAGGCAGTTCCCATGGCCTGCAAAAGACCTTGTCGTATTGAATCTTCATCGAAAGCCTTTTGCATCACATTGTTTATTGCGAACTCATTGAGAAGCACAGCCCCACTTAAATCTGTGACTGCTCTGTGAAGTCCAAGCTCTGGTGTGAAGCGAAAGAGTTCGCCGCCGTTCTCATTTTCCTCAAGAACTTCGAAGTTTAAGTAATGCCAACTTCGCAAAGTGCTGGCAATCTCTGCCGCAGATCCCCCGCGAGCGCTCCACTGGCATTTCGTTTTAAAAGTGCCCACCATCATTGGTTGAGGTAACCAATTCAACGCAGCATCTGAGCCAACGATGTTTTGTATCGCCCAATCAATATGAGCGCGCAGCGCAGAGGGTGCTGAATGAATAGTAAGTAAGCCCCGCACCG
>ENA-ORFA01000820-ORFA01000820.1-marine-metagenome-genome-assembly--contig:-NODE-820-length-12759-cov-2.637202_pt1 | contig 12759 bp, 11 predicted proteins | sample MGYA00248621_ERZ508587 | MGnify/ENA primary metagenome ERZ508587 (study PRJEB26250, sample SAMN06266239) | marine metagenome | isolation source: Columbia River Estuary | place: USA:Columbia River Estuary... | reverse complement strand
GTCGATTTTTCTGCCCTCAAGAATCGTCTTTCCGACATTGATAATTTGGGCGTAGGTGTATTGGGACTGACCGATCGGGCCGGCGATGGAGTACTCGTCACCAATTATGCCGGACTTTCCCTGGCTTATCACAAGGGATTGGATGAAAACGGCTATCACCAACTGGGTGCTGGTTTTCAAGGGATCTACATCAACAAGAGACTGGATATTTCCAAAGTAGATTTTGAAGATGAATTGACCCCCTTGGGCTTCACGGGTGTGACCAACGAAATCTTTGCCAATAGTCAAGTGAGCATTGGTTATTTTGATCTGAATGCCGGGTTGCTCTATACAGGAAGCACGGATGGGAGAAATAGCTTTTATGTAGGCGCCTCCATGTACCACATCAATCGACCCAAAGAGACCTTTCAGGGCGGCGAATATTTATTGAATACACGCACCACCATTCAAGCCGGCGGTAAGATTCCACTTGGTCAATACAATTTCCTGCACGTATCTGCGATTCACAGTTTGCAAGCCAAAGCCTCCAATACCGTAGCCGGTATGGCTTTTTCATACAATGTGAATCAAAATGATGTGGATCCGGTAAATGTATTTCTGGGAGCCTGGTATCGGATGAAAGACGCAGCAATTCCCTATTTCGGATTGGAATTCAAAGGACTTCACCTCGGGGCTTCTTACGATGTAAATACTTCTAGCTTGAAGCCGGCCTCCAATGCAAGAGGAGGAATGGAGATTTCTTTGATCTACATACAACGCCCTTCCGACCCGGATGCCAAGAAGCTGAACTGCCCTCGCTTCTAATTAGCCCAATATTTTCGGCAATAAGAACCAGCTGAATAGCGTGATCAACAAGATCGAGATCAGGTTCATGATGCCTCCTGTAAGCAGCATGTGACGAAGGCGAAGTTGTCCGCTGGCAAATACGATCGCGTTGGGCGGTGTGCCCATCGGCAACATACCGGCACAACTGGCACCGAGCGTCATGGGTATCCCCAACAAGAGTGGATCCATGTGTATCGCCTGTGCCAAGGCCGTTACAACTGGCGCAAAAACGATGACCTGAGCTACATTGCTCATGACCTCGCTAATTAAAATGGAGAGCGTGGTGATCAGCAGTATCAACCAAAATCCCGAACCGGCATACTGCGCCAACCACTGTCCGAGTTCAGCGATCAGCCCGGCTTTCTCCAGCGCACCGGCCAAGGCCAAGCCGCCCCCGAACAACAATAGAATGCCCCAAGCAAGCTTTTGCGTATCGTGCCACTCCAACAGATGCGCCTCCTTTTTATTCGAATCATCTTTACGATCGTTGGCATGCGCCGGACAGGCGAACAAGGCAAATCCACCCAGCAAGGCAATGATGGTGTCATCCAATTTGAACCAGGGCTGTACTTGGTTAATCAAGATGCGGGCCATCCAAAGCAGTACCGTAATGGAAAAGATCCAGAGAACACGTTTCTGCGATCGGGTAATGGGTCCCAACGCACGGATCTCATCGTCGATCAGCGATTCCATCGCGGGTGTTGAACGAATGCGATTGGGATAAAGCCACTTCACCATCACCAGATACAACGCGAACATCAACAACAATCCAATCGGCAAACACAGCAACATCCAATTCATAAATCCGATCTGGAGTCCAGGTATCTCTTTTTCAATATAGGCCACGTAAGCTACATTGGGCGGAGTGCCTATGATGGTACCGATTCCCCCGAGATTGGATGCGTAAGCAATGGCCATCAATAAGGTAATAGAAAAATGATCAAGGTTACCTTGCAGCTGCTGCTTTTGCTTCAATACATGAATAACGGAAAGTGCCATCGGAAACATCATCATGGTGGTGGCCGTGTTGCTCAGCCAGAGACTGATGAACCCGGTAGCGAGTATAAATCCGAGTACAATGCGATCGCCGCTGGTGCCGGTAAACTGGATGATTCGCAGGGCAATCCGTCGATGCAATTCCCATTTCTCAATAGCTAGCCCAAGGAGAAATCCGCCCAAAAACAAGAAGATGATCGGATTTGCATAGGCCTTTGAGGTCTCCTCAATAGACTGAATACCCATCAACGGAAAAGCGAATAAGGGAATCAAGGCAACCACCGGCATGGAGAGTGCTTCGGTGACCCACAACACGATCATGGTCAACGCAACGGCCAATAACGTGGCTGCTGAATTTCCCAACTCCAATGGATTCATGGCATACATCAACAACCCCAACACGAAGGCAAGAACCATACGTGACGTTCTCATTTTCAAGAAAGAAACTGCCATAGTCTAAAGATATCCGTTTGAATACTTCTCAACAAATACCCACATCACCCTCAATCCCTCGCCTCCCCCATTTCCATCTCCCATCTGCTTTACACAAATCCGTACATTTACTCACCTCATGCTGCAAGAATTAGTGATCATCGCCCGGTCCTGGAAACAGGCACGACTCTTCTCGCAACGCCATCGGCTATTGCGTGAGATGATCGTACCCGGCATTGTCTATTCCCTGCTATTCCTAGTTGGACTTTATTTCTTTTTTCGGTCGGCCAATGCCGTGACTGATCGGATCAGCGATGCGGCGGGCATTGCCGAATGGCTACAGCAAGAACGCAGCGAGTGGCTGAGTTTCCTTTTCCTGATGAACGCCGTGATGCTCAAACTCTTGCTGGTGCTGATCTATTTTTCTTGGTTCAAATACTTGATTCTGATCGCTGGTTCGCCTTTGTTTACATACATGAGCGAGAAAACCGAGGTACTGGTGGATGGACAAGAACATTCGTTCCGTTGGATCGATGTTCGGGAAGATGCCCGTCGTGGTATTTTTCTGGCCTTACGGAATGCCGGCTGGCAAACCGTATATCTGGTCGCCTTGTTGTTGTTGACCTTCATTCCTGTCGTCGGTTGGATCACCCCGGTCATCGCGGTGGTATTGGAGTGCTATTATTTTGGTTTGTCGATGCTTGATTATTCGCTGGCCCGTATCGGATACGACCGCACTAAGAGCCTGAGCTTTGTACAAGCACACAAAGGATTGGCCATCGGTACAGGCATCGTATTCTTTTCGATGCATGTGCTGCTTCCCTTTGCTCCGGCTTATGCCATCATCTCCGCCACCCTCAGCATTCAATCGATCAAACGCACCGGATGAGTACCGACGCTCGCATCTACCTAATCCCCACTTGGCTCGATGATTCCGCCCGGGAATCCCTGCCGGAATACGTACTCGAAGCGATCCGAGAATGTCAGGTATTTTTTGTGGAGGACGAGCGAACCACCCGTCGCTACTTCAAAGCGATCCGAAAAGAAATGGTCATTGACGATCATGAATGGTTTCGAATGGATCAAGCGGATACCGAAACCCGATTTCGTGAAGCCATCCGTGCAGGAAAAACCATCGGAATCGTGAGTGAAGCCGGTTGCCCGGGTGTGGCCGATCCCGGACAAGCCCTGGTTGCGATTGCGCAATCGTTGAGTGCCGTCGTCAAACCATTGGTCGGCCCCAGTTCCATCCTGCTTGCCTTGATGGCCAGTGGCATGAATGGACAATCGTTCGCCTTTCATGGTTATCTGCCCATTGATGCCGCTGCGCGCAACCAAACCATTCGGGCTTTGGAGCAAGATTCGATCAAACAGCAGCGGACGCAACTCTTCATCGAAACCCCTTACCGGAACAATTCCATGTTGCAAGCGCTGGTGCAACAGTTGCAACCAAGTACGCGGCTTTGCATCGCTGTAGACCTGACCGCCCCCACCGAATCAATCCAAACCCGCACGGTGGCTGAATGGAAAAATGGTACGCTTGACCTGCACAAACGCCCCGCGCTATTCCTGATTCAGGCCTAACACGAACAGGTGTGAGCCAAGTCAAAAAAAACAGGGGCAAAACCCTGCAGATTCTTTTACTTTTGCTCCCCTGTTTACCCACATTGTCAAACCTGCTCACCCATACCAAGCAAGTGGCCTTCCATCGGTCCAACACCAGCGGCGTCTATTCCGTTGGTTTTGACGTGTTTACCTTTTGTCGTCCGCGACGGACGCGTAGTTGCTGACAGGACGAACCCCTCACCCTGGTCCCTGTCAGTGAACGCCCCCAAAATCGAACTATTTGGACTGGTGACCCTTCTTGAACAATTGACGAACTTGATCCCTCCAGACATCCTCATTCGAATTGCTGAACCGGCCGACAAAACATACGCCGGAACCATTACCGACGAGATGGCCGCATCGGCTGCTGCCCGTGGAACCGGCATCGCCAAGCGATCGCCTGATTACATCGAAAACAAGATCGATGAAGGCAAAGCCGTCATTGCCCTGACCCAAACCGGCAAATGGGTAGGCTTCTGCTACATTGAAACCTGGGGCCACGGTGAATACGTCGCCAACAGCGGATTGATCGTCGCCCCCGAATGGCGCAAAAGCGGCGTAGCCAAAGCCATCAAAAAACGAATTTTTGAATTGTCGCGTGAACGCTATCCGCAGGCCAAGATATTCGGCCTCACCACCGGACTCGCCGTCATGAAAATCAACAGCGAATTGGGGTATGAACCCGTTACCTATTCGGAACTGACCCAGGACGAAGCTTTCTGGGCCGGCTGTAAGAGCTGTGTGAACTACGAGATCCTGATGGGCAAAGAACGTAAGAACTGCATGTGCACCGCCATGCTCTACGATCCGGCCGATCATTACGAACCCAATGAAACCAAGCAATTCTTCGAAGAGAATAAATCGGGTTTGGAACGTTTGCTGAAGTTCAAACAATGGAAACTGCTTCGTCCCTTTCTGAAAACAAATAAAGACAAGAACGCCTAAATCAACGTCATGAGTAAGAAGATCGTTTTGGGATTCAGTGGCGGACTCGATACCTCGTACTGCGTCAAATATTTGCGTGACGACCTGGGCTATGAAGTACATAGCATCCTGGTGAATACCGGTGGATTCTCCGACGAGGAGTTGAAGCAAGTTGAGCAACACGCCTTCACCCTGGGCGTGGCTTCGCATAAAACATTGCATGCGGTTCGTCCTTATTACGACCGCATTTTGCGTTACCTCATCTATGGAAATGTGCTGAAGAACAATACTTATCCGCTCTCCGTATCGGCCGAGCGACTGATACAAGCGCTTGGGATTGCCGATCATGTAAAAGAACTGAATGCCGATGCCGTGGCACATGGAAGTACCGGGGCCGGAAACGATCAAGTGCGCTTCGATATGATCTTTCACATCCAGATCCCCGGCGTACCCATTCTCACACCGATCCGAGACCTGCAACTGAGTCGCGAAACTGAGATCGAATACCTGAAAGCAAAAGGCGTTGAGATGAATTTTGCCAAGGCCGCTTATTCGATCAATAAAGGTCTCTGGGGAACCAGCGTCGGCGGCCGAGAAACCCTTTCCTCCAACGGCACACTGCCCGAAGAAGCCTGGCCTACGCCTGTAACCAAAAGTGAGAGCGAGTCGGTTCAACTTCAATTCACAAAAGGAGAACTGAAAGCCATCAACGGAGAATCTTTCGATCATCCCAGCGAAGCGATTCAGTATCTACAAAGGATCGCCGGCCCCTATGGCATCGGTCGCGATATTCATGTGGGCGATACCATCATCGGCATCAAGGGTCGGGTCGGATTCGAAGCCGCCGCACCCATGATCATCCTCAAAGCCCATCATGCACTCGAAAAGCATGTGTTGACCAAATGGCAATTGCAATGGAAAGACCAATTGGCTTTGTTCTACGGCAACTGGCTGCACGAGGGACAGATCCTGGATCCCGTAATGCGCGACATCGAAGCATTTCTGACCAATAGCCAAGAAAATGTGACCGGAACCGTATTCGTACAACTGCATCCATACCGATTCCAGGTCACCGGTATTGAAAGCGAATACGATCTCATGAACAGCCGCTTCGGTAAATACGGCGAGATGAACGCCGGCTTCACCGGGAACGATGTGCGCGGCTTCAGTCGCATCGCCGGACAACAAACCGTTATCTACGAATCCGTTAAACGCTCCGTTGATGAAAAAGATTAAGGTTGGCATATTGGGCGCGGCCGGATATACCGGCGGCGAATTGATCCGCTTGTTGCTTCAGCATCCGTTCGCGGAGATCACCTTTGCGCACAGTCGCAGTCAGGCCGGCAAACCCTTGCACACCACACACGCCGATCTGCTGGGCGATACCACCCTCACTTTCACGGATGCCATGCCATTGGATTCGATCGATGTATTGTTTCTGTGTTTGGGACATGGCGAGTCGCGTACATTCCTGGAAAGTGCCACTCTGCCTGCCTCCCTACGAGTCATCGACCTCACCACCGACTTTCGTCATCAGGCATCCAATACAGTTAAGCAAGCTTCATTTGTTTACGGATTGCCCGAGCTGAATCGGGAGCAGATCAAGCATGCTCGTTTCGTTGCCAATCCGGGCTGCTTTGCCACGGCGATCCAATTGGGACTCTTACCGCTTGCTCAGGCTGGCCAATTACCGGAGATCCATACCACGGGCATAACCGGAAGCACCGGCGCCGGACAATCACTGAGCCAGTCCACCCATTTCAGTTGGCGCGCCAACAACATTCAATCGTATAAAACCCTGACGCACCAACACGGACAGGAAATCGGCGAATCGTTGATGCAAGTATCGAAGCAAGAATCACTGGAATTGAATTTCGTGCCTTGGCGTGGTGATTTCACACGCGGCATCTTCATTAGTTCTACCCTGAATTGCGACCTCCCAATCGAAACACTGAATCAGCTCTATACCAATTATTACGCCACCCATCCATTTACACATCTTTCTCAAGAATCGATCTTCCTCAAACAAGTCGTAAACACCAATAAGGCGCTGATCCAATTGGAAAAAGTGGGTAGCAAGTTGGTGGTACACTCGGTGATCGATAATCTGCTGAAGGGTGCGAGTGGCCAAGCCGTACAAAACATGAATCTGTTGTTCGATTTGCCCGAAACGGCCGGTCTGCAACTCAAAGCCAGTTATTTCTGACCATGAAACTATTCGACGTCTATCCGCTTCAGCCCATCACCATCGAACGCGCCTCGGGTAGTCGTGTATGGGACGATCAAGGCCAGGAGTATCTGGATCTCTACGGAGGTCACGCCGTCATCAGCATTGGACATGGACATCCGGTGTGGGTCAACCGCATTCAAGATCAATTGAGCAAGATCTCATTCTATTCCAATTCGATCCACATTCCCCTGCAAGTACAACTGGCCGAGAAACTGGGAATCGTGAGTGGAAAGACCGACTATCAACTCTTTCTCTGCAACAGCGGTGCGGAGGCCAATGAGAACGCCCTCAAACTCGCCAGCTTTCACACCAACCGAAAAAAGATCGTGGCCTTCAAAGGCGCTTTTCATGGTCGCACTTCCTTGGCCGTATCCGCCACCGACAACAAAAATTACATCGCGCCGGTGAATGAAACCGAAAACATCGTATTCCTTCCCTTCAATGATTCAACAGCCCTGGAGACTTACTTCCAAAAAGCCGGTAATTCCATTGCGGCCGTTATCGTAGAAGGGATTCAGGGTGTGGGCGGTATTCGCGTAGCATCCAATGAGTTTTTGCAGTCCATTCGTCGATGCTGTGATCAACATGGCGCTGTTTACATCGCCGACAGTGTGCAATGCGGCTACGGACGCAGCGGCAAATTCTACAGCCACGATCATGCCGGCGTAAACGCGGACATCTACACCATGGCCAAGGGGATGGGGAATGGATTTCCCATTGCCGGACTATCCATTGCCCCACACATCCAACCCAAACATTTCCAGTTGGGCACCACGTTTGGTGGCAATCATTTGGCCTGTGCAGCAGCCCTTGCCGTGTTGGAGGTGATTGAATCTGAAAGCCTGATCCAACACGCCGCCACGCTTGGAAATTACATACAAGAATCACTTCGTCAGATTCCTGAATTGAGTGACGTGCGCGGATATGGCTTGATGATCGGATTTGATTATCCGGAAAATATATCCACGCTGCGCCAGCACCTGCTATTTAAAAAACACATTTTTACCGGAGAGGCGAAGCCACGCGTGGTTCGCTTACTTCCCTCGCTGGCTCTGAGCCAAGTCGATGCCGATCGATTCTTACAAGACCTGCGCGACTCCATCCAGGAACTTCAATCCGCCTCCGCATGAAAAAATTCATCTCCGTTCACGACGTGACCGATCTGTCGGCACTGGTTGCCGATGCCCTCCGATACAAAGCGAATCCGCATGCCGATAAAACGTTGGGATCCGGGAAACGAATCGGACTGCTCTTCCTGAACCCAAGCTTGCGGACCCGACTCAGTTCGCAAGTGGCTGCCCAGAATTTGGGGATGGAGGCGATCGTGTTCAATGTAGGTCAGGAAGGTTGGGCGCTGGAATTCGAGGAAGAAGCGATCATGAGTGGCAACACCGTCGAGCACATCAAAGATGCCGCCCGCGTACTCAGCCTGTATTTCGATGTATTGGCCATTCGTACGTTTCCCTCACTCAAGAACCGAGAAGACGACTACAGCGAGCTCTTCATCAACCAAGTGATCAAATATGCAGGCATTCCCGTGATCAGTCTGGAGAGCGCCACCCTGCATCCTTTGCAAAGCTTCGCCGATCTGATCACCATCCAAGAAACCTGGAAACAACCCAAGAAACCAAAAGTAGTGTTGACCTGGGCGCCACATGTCAAGCCCTTGCCACAATGTGTGGCCAATAGCTTTTCACAGTGGATGACCACCTGGGGTGAATGCGACTTCACCATCGTACATCCTGAAGGATACGAACTAGCTGACACGTTTACGCAAGGTGCCACGATCTTACATAACCAACAAGCAGCCTTGCAGGATGCCGATTATGTTTATGTAAAGAATTGGAGCACGTACAACGATTACGGGAAGATTTACGAAAGTGATCCGAGTTGGATGCTCACCAATAAACACCTGGCACTGACACAAAATGCCCGGGTAATGCATTGTTTACCGGTGCGTAGAAATGTGGAGTTAAGTGATGAGATCCTCGACGGACCGAACAGCTTGGTCACACAACAAGCTGGCAATCGAATCTGGGGGGCTCAAGCGGTCTTGGCAAACATTTTGAAAAACGCATGAACGAACTGTTGATCATAAAGATCGGTGGGCAGGTTATTGACGATGGTGCCACGTTGGAACGATTCCTGAAGGAATTATCCAAGGTTGAATCGCCCTGCATCTTGGTCCACGGTGGGGGCAAACTGGCCACACGAATGAGTGAACGGCTGGGCATCGAAGCAAAACTGATCGATGGTCGACGCATTACCGATGCGGCTACGCTGGAAGTAGTAACCATGGTTTACGGCGGACTGGTGAATAAACAACTCGTCGCTTCCTTGCAAGCATTGGGTAAACCAGCGATGGGCTTGACCGGTGCGGATGGGGACCTGATCCGATCGAAAAAACGAGAACACGCTACCATCGATTATGGATTTGTAGGCGATGTGACACAGGTGAACACCTCCGGATTTGAAGCGATCTTGCGACAAGGTCAAATTCCGGTGATCGCTCCGCTGTCTCACGATGGCCAAGGGCAGATCCTGAATACCAATGCCGACACCATGGCACAATCCATCGCCGTAGCCATGAGTAAACTTTATTCGACCACCCTGATATTTGGATTTGAGAAAGCGGGTGTATTGCGCGATCTTTCCGATGAGGGATCGGTGATTCATCAGATCAATAAGGCTGAATACAACGATCTGAAAACGACCGGTGTGGTGCACACGGGCATGATCCCGAAGCTGGACAACGCTTTTGAAGCCATCTCCCAAGGCGTACAGCGTGTGATCATCGGAAAAGCCGATGAGTTACCCGATTTATTGAATGGAAAAAGTGGAACAACCTTGAAACATGAGTGACCATCTGAGCATATTGAGTGAAAAAGCCATCCAGCTGTTGAAGAGCCTGATCAGCACGCCTTCATTTAGTCGCGATGAATCGGCTACGGCAGACTTGATCGCTGAATTCTTGCAAGAGCGTGGCATTGAAACCCAACGAATCGGAAACAATGTCGTAGCCAGAAACAAACATTTCGATTCTTCTAAACTAACCGTTCTTCTGAATTCGCATCACGATACCGTAAAACCTAATGCGCAGTATACTCGAGACCCCTTTTCACCCGACATCGAAGACGGAAAATTATACGGGCTGGGCAGCAACGATGCCGGCGGCTGCTTGGTTTCACTGATCGCTACTTTTTTGCATTTTCATCCAAAGTCTGATCTCGCCTACAATGTAATGCTCGCCGCCACAGCCGAAGAAGAGATCTCCGGCTCGGGTGGCGTTGAGCTGATCACTCCCCACTTACCTCCTATTGACTGTGCACTTGTTGGAGAACCCACTAAACTGGATCTCGCCGTAGCCGAACGTGGATTGATGGTATTGGATTGTGTAGCACAAGGGCAAGCGGGTCATGCGGCCAGAAACGAAGGGATTAATGCGTTGGAGCTGGCGCTCGATGATATCCAATGGATCCGCAACCATCAATTTGCCCACGTATCCGATCTCCTGGGAGCTTGCAAAATGACGGTCACCGTGATCGAAACGCCCAACAAGGCGCACAACGTGATCCCGGCCGAATGCAAATTCGTCGTGGATGTACGGGTCAATGAACTTTATAGTTTTGAAGAGATCCTGGAGGAGATTCGATCGAATATTAGCGCTACGATTACACCACGCAGTTTCCGATTACGATCTACATCCATCGCCGCCGATCACCCCTTGGTGCAAGGCGGTATCAAGATGGGGCGAAATCCCTACGGATCTCCGACCACGTCCGACAAAGCCTTGATGCCGTTTCCAGCACTGAAGACCGGCCCCGGCGATTCGGCACGCAGCCACTCGGCCAATGAATACATTTATATCGATGAGATCCGGGGCGGCATCGAGCATTATATACACCTCATTGAACACCTTCAGCAATCGAGCTCATGAAACTCTGGCAAAAAGACACCAACAGTCATTCAATCGTTCACACCTTCACAGCAGGAAAAGACCGAGCCATGGATGCCTACCTAGCCGGACACGATGTGATCGGTTCGCTGGCGCACATCCAAATGCTGAATCGGATTGGGCTGCTGACGGATGCAGAATTAACCTCCTTACAAGAATCATTGCGTAAGATCTATACCCAAACACGAGAAGGCGATTTTACCTTGTCAGATAGTGTAGAAGACATCCATTCCCAAGTTGAATGGCTGCTCACCCAAGAGTTGGGCGATATGGGCAAGAAGATCCACGCCGCCCGCAGCCGCAACGATCAGGTGTTGTTGGATATCCGCTTATTCCTGCGCGCCGAACTCGAACAGTTGGTCAGCAAGATGGATACATTCTTTGCGTTGTTGCAAAAACTAAGTGAAGAAAACAAACAAAATCTGCTTCCTGGATACACACATCTACAATTGGCCATGCCATCTTCGTTCGGACTTTGGTTCGGCGCCTATGCGGAGAGTTTGGTCGATGATCTGATCACGATCGAAGCGGCGTATCGGGTGGTGAATAAAAATCCGTTGGGATCGGCAGCCGGCTATGGCTCTTCCTTCCCGATCGATCGCAGTTACACGACCGAGTTACTCGGATTCGATTCGTTGAACTTCAACGTGGTCTATGCCCAAATGGGACGTGGCCGGTCCGAACGCATCGTGGCACAAGCCCTGTCGAATGTGGCCGATACATTGGGGCGATTGAGTATGGATGTTTGTCTGTACCTGAATCCGCAATTTGGCTTCATATCTTTTCCGGATGAATTGACGACGGGGAGCTCCATCATGCCACACAAGAAAAACCCGGATGTATTTGAATTGATCCGTGCCCGTTGCAATCGAATCAAAGCGCTTCCGAACGAGATCCAACTAATCACCGGCAATCTGCCTTCCGGTTATCATCGCGATCTGCAACTGTTGAAAGAAAACCTGTTCCCGGCATTCAAAGAATTGGGCGATTGCCTGGAGATGGCTACGTACATGCTCGAGCAAGCAACCATTAAGACCGACCTATTGAAAGATCCCAAATTCGATCATTTGTTCAGCGTAGAAATGGTTAACCAATTGGTTTTGGAGGGCGTCCCATTCCGGGATGCCTATCTACAAGTGGGTCGGGCCATCGAAGCAGGCACGTACCAACCCGATCGCAACTTGAACCATACGCACGAGGGAAGCATGGGAAATCTTTGTAATGAAGAAATAGATGAAGCCTACGAAAAAATTCGCAGCCAATTTCCTTTTGAACAAATCAAAAAGTTTGTCTTGATTGCAGAAGAATGGTGTGTAGAAAATGGTGAGCTTACGCCTAAGCTAAGTATGAAAAGAAAAGTAATTATGAAAAAACACCAAACACTTATTGAAAATCTCTACCAATAAAAAAACCGAATGTCAAACATTCGGTCGGGTTCTTCATGGTTATAAATCTGTATTCTAAAGCGGACTTTCTCAGTATTAACTGAAAGTCAAATTTATTTTACCCTTGTACAAATGCTTGTAGAAAATACGTTCAATTGTTGTAGTAGATATTCTACCTTACTTCAAACAACTGGTGCTCCATTGCATAAACAGTCAATTCCGCATTGTTTTTAAAATTCATTTTAGCAAGTATTCTTGATCGGTAGGTGCTAACTGTTGTTGCGCTTAAGTACAAAGCGTCTGCAATTTCTGTTATGGATTTGCCGGAAGACAACATTTTAAAAACACTGAACTCTCGGTCAGACAATTGATGATGTAGTTCTTTTGGCTGTTTTTCATCGAGGATG
>ENA-ORFA01000819-ORFA01000819.1-marine-metagenome-genome-assembly--contig:-NODE-819-length-12769-cov-7.131027_pt1 | contig 12769 bp, 5 predicted proteins | sample MGYA00248621_ERZ508587 | MGnify/ENA primary metagenome ERZ508587 (study PRJEB26250, sample SAMN06266239) | marine metagenome | isolation source: Columbia River Estuary | place: USA:Columbia River Estuary... | reverse complement strand
GATTCCGGGGGAGGAAATGTTGTTCCTACGGCTACACCGCAAATTCCACAAAGACCAGTAGCCGCACCTCCTCCGGCAACTCCGATAACAGTCCGCCCGCAGCCACCTAAAGCGAGGGCGTCCAACACTCAACGACTGTTGTCGGAAGCCCAAAGTTTCATTGGCGACCTGCCGCGATCGAGAACTCGTAGCTCGGCGCAGGTATCGCAACCGTCTTCGTCTTTGTAAATTCAAATAATCTTTTTCCAAAAGTAAAATAATAATAGAACTAATCGTTTCTCTAATTGGCACAGTTGCGCCCCTCGCGGCCGGTTTCGGCACTGCGATTTTTGCACCTTGAGAAGTAAAATTGACAAGCACACACCTGGTGGCCACTTTCGGTACTACACCTTTTTACTCCCTGAGTAGTAAAATTTTGGGTGTCCCCCTGGCGGCCACTTGTGGCACTACGATTTCGTTGCTCTTGGGATCACGACTACGCGTGCCCTATAACTTTACGAATCAGGTCAATTCAAAGGTTACTTATAAGAAACACGGCACCGATATCTCGTCGGAGAACTTCGATCAAACTTTATTAGCCGTCTTCGTTTCATCGACAAAAGACGCCGTAACAAATCCGGAACATGCACCGGACGAGTTACGAATTCCGGATTTACTGTGGGTAGAGGAAATTGCCGGTGGGTGTACTCAGTAAGCGTCAAACCCATAAGACCACAGCGACTAAAGTTCCCGTTGTAAAAAGGAAAGGTTCAAAAAAAGAATTTATTATTAACCACACTACCGTACTGTACAAAAATTATAATACGTAACGTAAATGATCCGTAAATACGACAATAAAATTTCACAACAATGGAAGATGCAAATGCCGGATGGCACAAACAAGCAACCACTTGTCATCCATGTTTTGTTTCAGATTCGTCCGTAACCGATCCGAGCTTGTCCAGACACTTTCAAGAACACGATTAGGTTTCCCGTATAACTGCCAAAATCGAAAGAGGATAAACCGCTGCTTTCTCCACGATAACCATCACCGTGTGCCGTTGAGTGGAAATTACCGACTGTGTACCTCGATTGATCGCTTGTTGTCCTCGAACGTCTTCGCTCGTCGCTCTCGAAAGTGTCGATCTCTCTTGTCACTGCCACCATGGAATTTTTCCGAATCTTGTTCGCGATCTATGGCGCCACGTTTGGCTGGTCCTTGGCAACGGAGGCGTCGATTGTCGGCTACGATTGCGAGGCTCCATCGACGACTGTGACTAAGATCGACTTAACCGAACCTCGAATTTGTGGCACCGCCGCCTCGCATTATTCGGCGCCGGTGGACATCGTCGTCGAGGTCATTCAAACTGACTTGGAAAGATCCGTGGAAATCCTGGCATGCGAGGCTTATACCACGAAAGTGGTGACGCGTTGTGGGCTCGATAGCATCAGCTACGGGTCCCACACCTCCGTGTTGCGCCGGCCGATCGAGATTTCGGTTTCCGCCTGCCGGAATGCCCTGATGATGGAGTCGTTGTTTTTGGCCGGCCGAGCATTTCCCATCGTAGTCAACAAAATGCACATGGTGGAGTTCTTCTCGCACGGGGCACTCGACCAAAACAATCACTGTGCGACGGAAGCCTTCACGTCGGGCGGCATCAAATATGACAATAGTTATGAGACGACTCGGGTGGAGTACCGAGTTCGTCGAATCACCGCCCGACTGGACTCCGACCGAGACGAACTGGTACTCATCGATGGACTTCGGGTGCGGTATTCGGACGGACAAGCCAGCGATGTGGCTTATGGCACGATGACGTGGGAAGTGGCGGCCAGTGACTGCGAAACCGGACTCTCCAAAATATTCCACGGTCCGGCGAAATTGTTCAAGGTCGATGCCACTCCAACCTCGGTCCTCAACGCATTAGTGATGATCGACTTCGAGCGCCGGACTGGGGGGTTCACGCTAAGAGCAGTCAAGACGACTTGTCGCCGCACGGTTTTCTCCACTCAGACGCCAGGCCTTGCAATCCTCATCGTGCAAGAGCACGAACGAGGAATGGAGGAAGTACTTTTCCGCCCTGAGGCCCTCTCGGACTACTTGGCGGCGACAACGCAACGCGATTTTCTCTATCTTCGGAGTCAAATGAGCCTCTTCCAAAAACTGGCTGCAATCAACCGACTCATTTGCGAGAATACTCGGGCGGTATTGTTCAACACGTTGAATGATGCCGCTCATGGGAACCCCTATAGCTTCAGGAGCATTTTTGGGCGTGGCCATCAAATTCTCCGAGGATCGGCAGCGGCGTATGTGATCCGGTGCGCGCCGGTCGATGTCGAGGTCGCGCCCTTCCCGAATTGTACCTCGGAACTGCCCGTTCGCCGGAACGGCTCGAATAGAACGGAATTCCTGGACGCACTCTCCTTCACGTTGTCCGGCACACCAACCATATATCCTTGCAGCGACTTGGTGGAGTCGTCTTTCAAAATCGGAAGTCGATGGCTGTGCCGATCTAGCGGATCCCCAAGAGCGTGTTCGCCGCCGACGCAGTTGGACATCGATGTGGCCGGCGAAATCACGTTAGCGGAAGATTTAGGAGCCCAACTTGGCAATGGGCTCTACTCCGCGGAGCAGTTGTCCGCACACCGGCTTTTCCTTCGGACATACCAGGCAAGAAGTCCGATTGTTTCCAAGTTGGCCGCCGGGGCAATCATGAGCGTAAATGAAGCGGAAAATGAATGGCTTGGGTTGCCGTTCGACTTTGCGGACCGGCGACACCTCTCCGAGATCGTCAGTGGCATTGTTGATCCGGCGGTCGAACTCTTCGGCTTCCACTTTAGTTACATCTTCACTGGAGTGATGGTGTTCGCCATTTTGAAGATGATCGTCTGCTTGATGATCCGGCTGTACGTCGTTGGCAAACATCGAGGATTTGGATTCTGGATGTGTATGGCGACATTCGACGCGCTCGTAGCAGCGGCCATCTTGCCGGTGGCTTCGATTTATCGTGCTACGGTGTTGGCCGACCGAGCGTTGGACGACCGTGCCGGCTACCACCACCGAGAAGCGACCGCGCCGACTCCAGCTGAAGATCCCAATAACGACGAGGGCGTTGGCGAAGCTGAACAGCCACCTCCACGGCAAGATCCGGCGGTAGTCGCAAATGCCGCCAACCAAGTCACCGCGGCGATCGCGAGAGCACTCGGCACATTCACACCGCCACCAGCACCACCGATCGATCGAGTTTGAGGACGACGACCTTGTTCAATGACGGTAATCGACCGGGGGAGTTTCCTCGTACACCGTGTTCCGATTGGATACTTAAAAGAGAATAATTAAAATTGCATCAACCGCTCATTCAATGAATTCTATTTAATTTAACCTTACATATGAATTTGGCGATTCAGTCACTGTATTTGTAAAAATTGTATTTAACTTACCAATTCATTACCATCATATTCATTAGCTTGTGTGTACATAGTCTGATGAGGCCTCTGAATGTTTATAAACAAATAGCTGTTGCTATAGCCGCCGGCTATGTAAACAATGTAGCAACATTCACTTGAGACACTCGGAGACGCCATCAGCCAACTGTTTGACTTATGTCTGTAAGTATTGACCTCATCATTGATTAATTTATAACCATGTACCAACAACGAATATTAAGCAAACTCAATGTCACGAAAATTAGCTGCCAACCATTTCTCTTACTTTACGTTAGCGTCCACTGTAGTTAGGAGTTTTTGGAGTGGATCTTCGAGGTTTTTTCTCCTAACCCAAGGTAGTACCACGTGGACGGTTGGCAGCGTCAAGGGCTTCTTTCATTATATCTTTTTACCCTTGACCTTCTAGACAATAAAAGAGACCCGGAACGTAACTGGGACAGTTGTGCCGGCCGTCCCGGTCGACACAACTCGGGGGAGTATGTGACAGAACAGCAAGCAAGTTACTTGTGGCCGGTACGAGGCGCCACCGCCGCCGCCGTTCAACGACAGCAGTTCTGGCGCATTCTCTCGTCAGTTATAGACGGGGATTCGAATCATCAACAACACTAGTTCGAGTGTCATTAAAGCGCGTACGGATATCATCGGATCGGATAAGTAACTCAGGTCGAAGGCCAAGGGCGATATCATCCATCGGAGACGATCGGCCTTGTGCCGGCCTTCCTACGAGGCCGGCCACCTGTTTTACAATGGTGATCAGAGTTGAGGAAGAACCAACCCTTTATTAAGATGAGTATTGTGGTAGCTTCCATATTGTCGTACATTTACATTACATACGGTAGTCTTTCCTTACGGCATTGTCGCGTTGGCAGCTAATAAAAAATTTATACACTTTCGCGAACTTGCACCCGCGATTAGATAAATTTTTTTGGCATAATAATTTTGGCGCAAATTTATACACTTTCGCGAACTTACACCCGCGATTAAATAAATTTTGGGCGCAAAAATTTTTGGCGCAATTACTATAGCGTCAGTTTGGGGGACCGCGGTAAATGACCTTTGCCCTGACCGTCTATTTTTGGACGGCGTAAGCCAGGTGGTAACGTAAATACAGTCGTGCGAAGACGACTTGTTGACCTTTCCCAGAAAAGACCCACCTGCATCCGCTGTTCAAACATAAAACTTAATGCGTTTAACAACAAAATTTGTCGTTAACTGTCACTTTGAGTGACATATCGCTTTATTTGTTGACTTTGGACAATACCACCCTCCAGGTGCATTTCCGCTCGCAAACAATATTGACCGCGTTCCCCCCAACCAGCCAACTGCCAATGCGCAGCTTTAGTCGAGCGTTGGGTATCCAGGTACACCGGGTATTCCGCATTTGCCACATTATACGTTTGCCATCCGAACAATTCGGTCGCACATTCTCTAACGCGTATTTTATTTATCCAACTTAAACGGTTTCCCTTAAATTCATAAATTTATTTTCTAAGTCATGTCGTTCAATTATAACGCATGTTTTATATTTTTTTACGTACCTATACTGCTAATATCCGCATATGCAATTACGTATGCCATCATTTCGTATAACCGTAAAATTCTTAGTATTTTTTTGTGTCAAATGATTTAAGTACTGGCTGCACTTACATGCCAACGTACATACTTCATTATTCTTTTTTTAAATATCTTTTGTATCTCGTTCACCTCAAACGAAAAATTTATTTACTTACATAGCTATTTTGTTCTCCTACACGTAATTAATTGACAATTGCAAGCTCGATTCCCTTGCTAGCAATGTGGGGGAGGGGAACATATGTACAACTGTATGTACAAATACGTACAAATTTAAAGAAACGATAATTAATGTAAAGAAAAAGGAAAAAGAGAATTCAAATCACTTACCCATAAAATAGTATATGTTATTCCGAGGTTGGATAAAGAAAATTTTGTGACTTGTTAAGTGTACATCATCGCATGTCTGACTCCGACGAAATTGGACGGCAAGTGGCGGGAAACTTGAGCGAAGCCATCACCAGAGCGCTTGGATCGGAAGAGTACGAAAGCGCCCGTTCTTCGTCGCCCGAATCTGCTCAAGACGAGACTATCCAGCACACGGAAGGTGCCGCCGCCGCCGCGCCATCACCTCGGTCGAAATTCTTGCAGACAACACTTGAGGCTCTAGCCGCCCGAAGACAACTTCAGCCGACATCTCCGTTAGCCGCCGGAACCGAAAATCCTCGTCCCAACATGGCCGATGCCGCTGCCCAAGCCGCCGCGAAAAGGGCGAACGATGCCGCCGCCGAGGCCGAAGCGGTCCTCAAAAAGCTCCACGATGCCGCGGTCAAAGCGGCCAACAGCCACCGCGATCGAATCAAGGTACCCAAGCTCGATTCGACCGAACCGTCGGATTGGAGAGCGTTCCGATTCTCCTTGGAACGAGCGGTAGCGGCGAACGGGTACGACGATGCCCGTGGTATCGAAGAGGTGATTGCATGCATGGTGGGCCCAGCGAAGAAGGCCATCATGCATCTGCCGACGGCTGGAACGCTCGTCCGGTATCTCGATTCCATAGAACACCTCTTCGTCAGTCCTTCGGCGTCAGTCTTGGCGAGGTCGGAGTTTTATCGGGCACGGCAGGAAGTCTCCGAGAGCGTGGCGGATTTCCATGGAAGATTGCGCGAGATCTACCGAAATGCCTACCCCGAAGATAGAGAGCGGTTGAACACAAGACCCGACTTGATCCACCGCTTCGCGCATCATCTTCGGGATCCGATGCTCGCCAGACTTACTGCGCAATCGATGCCGGCGAACTTCGACGAGGCGCTCCGCCGCGCGCAAGACTCGATGGCGATCTTGCAAGAGCAGCGCATCATTAACCCCGCATTTTATGCCAAGACAGAGCCAACTCCGCCGAAAACGGTCTCCGCTATGATGCCGCCGCCATCGTCCTCCGCTTTTGGTAAGAAGAATCCTTGGAATCCGTCGTCGTCTTCTTCATCTTCCTCGTCTTCCTCGTCCGGCGATGTTCCAGAATGCCGCTTTTGTGGCATGAGAGGACATACGATGGATGTGTGCCGAAACTTAATTTACGACTCCAACAAGCGAAAAAAGAACAAAGGGAATCGGTTCTTCGGCAATAAAAATAAGCGGTTTAACCGCGGTGGCAAGAACGGCGACAAGCGTAAGAAGCAGGGCGGCGACAACGATCGACGTGTAGCCGCGGTGCAGGAAGAGGACGTTTTCAATACGGGAAACTGAAGAGGCCGGGTGAAAAAGCCGTTTCCCTCGACGCCGATCTTCCCGCACCAAAACGGCTAAAGACTCTTGCACATAATGTAAATAACGCGTCAACCGACGCCGCTGAAAGTTCATCTGAGTCCACGGTTAAAACTTGTCTTCGAGAATTCTTGGCCAAACTCCAAACACGAACTGATCCGCCAGTGTCGATGAGAGTGGCTGCCACCGTTCGGAACGGATCGCAAGTCGCCGCTTCGGCCGCTTTGGTAGATAGCGGCAACCTCTATCGCAATGCCATATCGATCGACTTCGCTCGGCGGTTGGGTATCCGGCCGGAAGACATCGCCCCTCTTCCAGTTACCTCGGTCGGCACGGCCCAACGAGGTGCCTCCATGCGGATCCTCGGCGAACCGAAACGAGAATTGTCGTTGATGCTGGGATCGCATCCGACGATCATCCGCTTTAAGCCGGTGATCCTCGCTGGACTTTGTTCGGAAATCATCCTGTCGGGCCCGTTCTTGCAAAAGTACAACATCGATCAGTTACACTCGCGCCGAGCTCTTCGCTTCCAAGGACGGCTGATCGACCTGCTGCCGAGCAATGTCTCCGGACCCATTTCGCTTGACGATCACCGACAGATGATCGCCAACGTCGTTGTCGAAGCTAAATCGGTGACCCAACCGAGGACGGAACGGTTCATTCAGGTGATTGTTCGAGACGAGGCGCGCCGGCCGGTGCGCAATCGGGTCGGAGTCATTCGAGGGTCCACTGTCTTCGATGAAGCCACCGGCATGTCGCCGGTACGAAATGTCGTCGTGTCGACGGACGACGATGGTCGAGCGACGGTCGCCGTACTTAACTTGTTAGATGACCGTCCAGTTACAATCCAAGGCGGATCGTTCTTCGGCCAGTTCGAAGAGGCTGATGTTTGTGAAGACTTGCAGGAGGCCACCGCACTTGTGAACGCGATCGTGTTCGGGGAAGAGATTTCAGTCGCCGAAGTACAACCACCGTTGGAAGAGAATTCGTTCCCGAACACGTTGAAAGAAGTGATTGAGATGTTTAAATTGAATGACGACAAAGTTTTTACATCCGAAGCCGATCGTCGAAAGGCGGCTGCCTTGATAGCGTCGTATAAAGACATCTTCAGTGCGGATGGTAGCCCGGGCCGGACAACACTCGTCGAACACGAGATCCGGCTTCTGCCCGGCACTCGGCCTCAAAAGGATCGGTATCGTCCACTGAATCCAATTCTTCAACAGGAATTTGAGAAACAGCTTCAGTCGTGGCTTCAACAAAAACTCGTTAGGCGTAGCCAGAGTCCATGGGCCAGCGCACTTGTCCCAGTACGGAAAAAATCCGGGGGAGTCCGTTTTGCCATCGATTTTCGACGGCTCAATATGGCCACTGTGAAGGATGCCATTCCCATCGGATCCATCGACGATAACGTGGCCAGACTCGCCGGATCGACTGTGTTCTCGGTCGTAGATGCCTCAAACGCGTTCCATCATATTGAAATTAAGGAATCCGACAAGTACAAGACAGCGTTTGCGACTCCGGTGGGTTTGTTCGAATGGAACAGGCTTCCGTTCGGACTCACCAATGCTCCGGCCACGTACTCCCGATTGATGTCCGAGTTGATTTCCGGTCTTCGTCGTCCTTCTGCTTACTTGCAATATGTAGATGACGTGATCTGTCATAGTAAAGACCTATCACGTCATCTAACGGACTTGGCTATCCTCTTCGAGGCCCATCGTCGCGCCGGCATCAAGCTTTCTTCGTCGAAATCCCAACTTTGTCGATCTTCGGTCGAATATCTCGGTAATGTCGTTTCGGCGCGTGGCGTTTCTCCACTTCCGTCTCACGTGGAAACTGTCCGTACTTGGCCATGTCCTCGAACAAAGTTCCAGTTGAAGTCCTTTTTGGCAACCGTGAACTACTACAGACGCTTCATAAAAAACTTCTCGGCGATTGCAAAGCCGGTTCTCGATGCACAAAAGTTCGATCTGAAAGATCATGAAGAATTCACGCCGACGCCGGAGCTTCAAGGAGCAGTTGAACGGTTGAAACGATGCTTAATGACGGCTCCCATCTTGGCGTATCCGGAGTTCTATCCGTCATCGGCGCCCTTTATACTCGACACGGACTTTTCCACTTCAACTTCCTCCATGGGCGCCGTCCTCTCCCAAGTGCAACAGGGAGAGGAACGCGTGATCGCGTTTGGCGGTAAGCGGTTGAACAAAGCCCAGGCAGCGTACTCAACCCACCAAGGGGAGTTATTCGCCGCGATCTTTTTCATGCAGTATTGGGCCTATTTCCTGCGATCGCGGCGATTCATCCTACGGACGGATCACGCTGCTCTGAAGGCGATGCAAACCTTGAAGAACCCCGGATGTTTTATCATCCGCCTCTTGGATACGTTGGCCGGGTTCTCCTTCGACGTTCAACACCGTCCGGGCGTTCGTCACGGAAATGCGGATGCTTTGAGCCGAGCTACGCATCATCCTGAACTCGCGTACGAAGAAACACCAGAAGCAGAAATAACGGGCTTGGCCGCGGTTGCGAGAACGCCCGAGGCCAACACAAGTCTTGTCGCAGAATTAAATTCATCGCAAACACTGTCAAAGTCACTGATTTCCACTCATGAACAAGGATTATTGTCCAACGATCTTTCTACATTATCACTATCCGATGCGGTCAAAGGTCAACATGCGACTGGACAGTTTGTAAACAAACCTATTTCCGGTCAACAGAGTGCGAATATCCAAGCGATGAAAAATCACCCGGAAGTTCATGATATACTGTAAGTTGGAAAGATTAAAATTACGCAAAGTACTCAGAGATGAAAAACGCGCAAACTTGTGATGAATGACAAACCCGTTTTCTCTCCTAATAATTAGGTACCACTGCCAAAATCCGAGGAATTGTTCGACGACCTCGAACCAAGTTGGCGAAGGACCCTCCGGCGAGACGATTGGCCGAACGATAGCAACAGTGCCAACCGATGAAGTTGACCACCCGTATTCCACGGCCAACTGGATACGGGCGCAACATGAGGATGACAACATCCGATTTATCGTGAAGAAAATTAAGCTACGTACAGAGATTTCAGAGCTCGAACGGCGAAATGCCGGGCCCGTCCTTAAGACGTTTATTGAAAATTTTAATAATCTATTTCTTAATTCGAAAGGCATTTTGTCCATACACGAAGATAGGAAAACCGATGTAGGAGCAGCTTCCCGACATCAGTTAGCGGTCGTACCAGAGGCCTGGTACGAGAGAGTAATGAAAACGGCCCATGAGATTTCGGGGCACTTTGCCGCTGAAAACACCTTGGAACGAGCTCGTCAAAAGCTCTGGTTCCCTCGGATGCGGCTTTGGGCCGAAGAGGTTGTTAATACATGCCCCCAATGTGTAATGAAATCCAAACATCCGAAACCTCAACGGCATACTTTAGTGTCGGGACAGGAATGCGAATCCGGATTTCCTTTCCAAAAAATTTCTATCGATACAGTTGGGCCCGTTCCGAAATCCACCGCCGGACACGAATACATGTTAACGGTCCGGTGTGAATTTTCGAAATGGATAGAAATCTATCCGATTCGTCGGCAGAACGTAGAAACTATTCTTAGGTGTCTGCTCGACGACTTTATTCCGCGTTACGGTTGTCCTTCGGAACTCTGTTCCGATCGAGGAAGCGCATTCGCAAGCCAAGCCGTCCAACAGGTCGCCGAGCGACTTAAAATTCATTGGCGCCTCTCGACACCGTATCATCCTCAAACACAAGGTGTCGAGAGGATGCACCGCGATTTGATAAAGTCGCTCCGCGCCTTCGTTGGACTTCACCCAAAGACTTGGGATCGTTGTCTCCCCGGCGTCATCATGGCTTTGCGAACGACCAAATCAGCAACGACTGGTAAAACACCGGCCTTTTTAGTATTCGGCCACGAACTCGAATACCCTCTCGACATCGCGTTCGGTTCACCGTCCGATTACGAGGAGGTATATTCGTCGGCGGCCGAATACTCGAAAGAGCTCCAAGAAAGACTTAGAGCCGGTTATTCTTTCGCGCGCAAAAACATGAAGAAAGCCGTCCATAGACAACGACAAAACTATTATAAAAAGCAAACTTTGTTTCGTCCAGGTGATCGTGTTTGGCTTTTCAGTCCGCGAACGGGAACGGGTCCCCGGAAATTCGCAGTTTATTGGACCGGTCCTTGGACCGTGGTCCGTGCCTTCAATAACGTAACATTTGAACTTGCTCCGAGCGCAAACTGGCAGCGCACGGAACATGTGAAGGCAGCCATTGACCGACTCCGTCCCTTTTTAACGGCGGACGGAGAACCGGAACAATGCATTGCTCCGCTGCCGACTCAAAACCTGGATTTCTCCGGTGATGAGTATGCAGAAATTGTCGAGCATATCGAAGATTCGGATTCCGAAGACGAATCCGAATCGGTCGAACAACCTACGACTAGGGCTCCAATCGCCGACGTCGACACCGACGTCAACGATTCCGGGGGAGGAAATGTTGTTCCTACGGCTACACCGCAAATTCCACAAAGACCAGTAGCCGCACCTCCTCCGGCGACTCCGATAACAGTCCGCCCGCCGCCTAAAGCGCGGGCGTCCAACACGCAGCGACTTTTGTCGGAGGCGCAAAGTTTCGTTGGCGACATGCCGCGATCGAGAACTCGCCATTCGGCGCAAGCTTCGCAACCATCATCGTCTTCGTAGCCAAAATCCAACCTCATAATCTTTTCGCAAAAGTAAAATAAATTCGGTCTCATAATCTTTTCGCAAAAGTAAAATAATGATAGAACTAATCGTTTTTCAAACAAGCGCCGCTGCGCCCCTCGCGGCCAGTGCGGGCACTATGATTTTTTGCACCCTGAGGAGTAAAAAGTGACAAGCACACACCTGGTGGGCACTTTTGGTACTACACTTTTTACTCCCCAAGTAGTAAAATTTTAGGGGTCCCCCTGGCGGCCACTTTTGGCATTACGTTTTCGTTGCTCCTGGAATCACAACTACGTACGCTCTATAACTTTATGAATCGGGTCAATTAAATGGTTACTTATAAGAAACATGGCACGAGCACCTCGCCGGAGGACTTCGATCAAACTTCATTAGCCGTCTTCGTCTCCATCGACAAAAGACGCCGTGACAAATCCGGAACATGCACCGGACGAGTTACGAGTTCCCGATTCACTGTGGATAAGAGAAAATCGCCGGTGGGTGTACTCAGTAAGCGTCTAACCCGGAAGACCGTAGCGACTAAAGGTTCCCGTCTTAAAGAGGAAAGGTTCTAAAAAGAAATAATAAAAAAAATTATTAACACCGCTGCTGTACTGTACAAAGAGTATAATACGTAACGTAAATGATTGATAAATACGACAATAAAATTCACAATAATGGAAGATGTAAAATGCCAGAGAGCAACCACTTGTCATCCATGTTTTTGTTTCAGATTCGTCCGTAACCGATCCGAGCCTGTCCAGACACTCCAAAGAACCCGATCGATTCTCCCGCATAACTGTCAAACCATCGAAAGAGGATAAGCCGACGCTTTCTCCACGATAACGGTCGTCGTGTGTCGTCGTGTAAAGTGTCGCTGTAAAGTGTGCTGATTAATCAATCAATTGTGATTCTCCGATAAAGGCCGTAGTCGCCGTCGCAGTGCACTTTGAATCATCGCTCGTCAAAACTCCGTTCTCGCTTGTCGATCTCGAACGTGTCGATCGCTCCAGTCGCCAACATGGAATTTGTCCGAATCTTTCTCGCGGTTTATGGCGCCACGTTCGGTTGGTCCTTGACAACCAAAGCGTCGATCATTGGTTACGACTGTGAGGCTCCATCAACGACCGTGACCAAGATTGACTTGACCGAGCCCCGGATTTGCGGCACCGCCGCCTCGCATTATTCGGCGCCGGTGGATATCGTCGTCGAAGTGATACAAACCGATTTGGAACGATCTGTGGAGATCCTGGCGTGCGAAGCTTACACGACGAAGGTGGTGACGCGATGTGGGCTCGATAGCATTAGCTACGGGTCCCACACCTCCGTGTTGCGTCGGCCGATCGAGATCTCGGTTGCAGCGTGCCGG
>ENA-ORFA01000817-ORFA01000817.1-marine-metagenome-genome-assembly--contig:-NODE-817-length-12780-cov-2.840195_pt1 | contig 12780 bp, 7 predicted proteins | sample MGYA00248621_ERZ508587 | MGnify/ENA primary metagenome ERZ508587 (study PRJEB26250, sample SAMN06266239) | marine metagenome | isolation source: Columbia River Estuary | place: USA:Columbia River Estuary... | reverse complement strand
ACCCGTAAGCCTGGGCACAAGCGCTGTAATAAGCCCGAAATCTCCATTAAGTTAGATACCCGATTATTCACGAAAAACACTTGTCCTCCTCTACTCACTTCGTAAGAAATGGCATCGCGGATAATTTCTTCGTCGAAGGAAATAATCTCTGTTAATACGGGTTGGCGATTCGGAGGAGGCGTATTAATGATGCTCAAATCACGTGCGCCCATCAACGAAAACTGTAGCGTTCTTGGAATGGGTGTCGCCGTTAAGGTTAAGGTGTCTACGGTGGCCCGAATCGTTTTTAATTTATCCTTTACCGCAACGCCAAATTTTTGTTCCTCATCAATGATCATGAGTCCGAGGTCTTTGAATTTCACCTTACCGGCCACAATCGCATGCGTTCCAATGAGTATATCAATTTTTCCCTCTTTTAATCGCTGAAGGGTCTCGCTTGTATCTTTTGCCGATTTAAAGCGATTAATATAATCTACGGTGCACGGAAAATCTTTCAAACGCTCTTTGAAGGTCCGATAATGTTGCATAGAAAGAATAGTGGTTGGCACCAATACCGCCACTTGTTTACCATCACACACTGCTTTGAACGCCGCGCGAACTGCCACTTCTGTTTTGCCAAAACCCACATCACCACAAACCAAACGATCCATTGGCAAGGCGGATTCCATATCTTTTTTTACATCCTGCGTAGCTTTAAATTGATCTTGTGTGTCCTCATACATAAAAGAGGCTTCCAACTCATTTTGCAAATAGGAATCTGGAGAGAATGAAAATCCCGGTTGGGCCTTTCGGGTAGCATATAACTGAATCAAGTCATAAGCCAACTCTTTGATTTTCTTCTTGGTCTTATTCTTTAAGGTTGCCCAAGCTTGCGTACCTAGTTTATTAACTTTTGGAATAGACCCTTCTTTTCCCGTAAACTTTGAAATGCGATGCAGCGAGTGAATCCCAACATACAACACATCGCCGTCTTTATACACTAAGCGAACAGCTTCTTGAGGCTTTCCATTGACATCAATTGTTTCAAGGCCGGAAAACATCCCTACTCCGTGATCGATGTGGGTGACATAATCTCCTTTTTGAAGATTATATAATTCCTTCAGGGTAAGTGCCTGACTTGCTTGACGAAATCCTTCTTTCAGTTGAAAGCGGTGGTATCGTTCAAACACTTGATGATCCGTGTAACAAAGTAATTTTTGCGCAGGCAGAATAAATCCTTCATGCAAGGCAAAATGGTTTCGTATGATTGGTATTCCACCCCCTGTATCTTCGAAAATTTGTTCTAAACGTTCGAGTTGTCGAGGTTGGTTAGAAAAAAAATGAAGGCTGTATCCCTCCGTTGCATATTGCGTTAAGTCTTTTCTTAGCAGGTCGAAGTTTTTATTGAATGCAGGTTGTGCGATCGATTTAAAAACGACCGAAGCTTTAATGTTTTTATTTACTGCTTTTCCCCAGTGAATGGACGGTATTTTAGCTAATGAATCATGCAATTGAACACGATCCAAAAACAAATCCTCAGGAGGTGTTAATGGAATTGTACTGCTTGATTTTGTAAAAATTGTTTTCGCCTTATCAAACATGCTGGAAATCGTATCTTCAAAGACTTCAACATTGTGAATCCAGCACATCGCATCACTTCCGAGATAGGAAAACAAATCCGAAACTTCGGCTAATAAATGGGTTGATTGAACATTTGGAATGACATTGAAAAAACTGTAATTGGCTTGAGAACGTTGTGATGTCGCATCAAATCCTCGAATTGTTTCAACCTCATCGCCAAAAAATTCTATTCTAAAGGGGTGGTCGGCAGAAAATGAAAAGACATCTAAAATTCCTCCACGAATTGCAAATTGTCCCGGATGGTAAACAAAATCCACGCGATCAAACCCATATTCTAAGAGTAATTCATTTAAAAAGTCAACTGTATATTCCTTTCCAACCTCAATTTTCATGGTGTGATTCACCAATTTTCGTTGGGTGGGAACTTTTTCGAATAATGCTTCCGGATAGGTAACAATAAGCACTTTTTTATCTGAGTTCATGCGCTCTAAGACTTCAGCGCGATAGACTACATTCGCATTATCTGTATCCTCTAACTGGTAGGGATTTTTCATTGATGCGGGGAAGAACAAGGCTCTTTCATTGCTGCCACTTATTCCTTGTAAATCATTTAAGAAATAGGCTGCGGCTTCTTTATCTTCAAGAACAAACAAGTGTTTTCCGCCTTTAACATCTGCAGTAGCTGCCGCATAAAATGCCAAAGATGAACCAACTAATCCTTCCCATTGGAGCGCTTTTTCCCCCGTACGCAATATGTTTAGCGTTGCTGAAATTTCCGGAGATTGCTGAACAATCGAAAGCGCCGAGCGATTTTCCATGCGGGGCTCAAAGGTATACAATCAAAAGAAAAAGAATACGAATTATTTCAAAAAAGACATGGCTTTTTCTACCATATGTTTGGAACCAACAAAGTAAGGTACACGCTGGTGTAAGGTTGTTGGTACAATTTCCATAATACGAGTTGTACCAGTGGTCGCTAAGCCCCCCGCTTGTTCAGCAAGAAAGGCTAAGGGATTACATTCATATAATAAACGTAATCTGCCTTCGGGTGATGCTTCCACCGCTGGGTAGATATAAATCCCCCCTTTAATTAGATTTCTATGAAAATCTGCCACTAAGGAACCTATATATCTTCCAGAATACGGCATTCCTGTCTGATTTTCTCTACTTTGACAATACTGAATATATTCTACCAAACCGGGGTTACATTCATTGATGTTTCCTTCATTCATTGCATATAAACGACCATTTTCAGGCATTTGCATGGATGGATGTGAAAGACAATATTCGCCAATCGAAGGGTCGAGGGTAAATCCGTGAACACCTTTTCCAGTGGTATAAACCAACATGGTAGAGGACCCATAAAGTACATACCCAGCGGCTACTTGTGCAGTTCCCGGTTGAAGCATGTCCTCAAGGGTAGCTGGACCACCAACCTCGGAAACTCTTCTATAAATCGAAAAAATAGTACCAATCGATACATTCACATCAATGTTACTTGAACCGTCAAGCGGATCAAAGAGCACGACATACTTTCCGTGTTTAGCAGCCTCAGAATCGAAGGCAACATAGTCATCATTTTCTTCAGAAGCAATTCCACAAATAACACCACTCGCTGAAAAGGCGTTTATAAACGTTTCATCCGCTACAACATCTAATTTTTGTTGAGCCTCTCCTTGGACGTTAATATTTCCTTGTGCACCGAGTATATGATCTGCAAGGCCAGCTTTGCGAACATCACGACTTATAATCTTAGAAGCAAGTGCAATATCATTCAGTATCGATGTTAACTCACCGGTAGCAAAAGGAAAATCCTGCTGATTCAGCAGGATAAACTCATTTAACGTAATTATTTTTGACATTGAATTAAGTAAACCAATGGCCATAAATTTCTTGAACCTCTACCGGATTAAGAATTAAGGTTGGAATCAATGCATCATTTGTAATGATATACTGTTCATATTTTGCATTGAAAACACTAAAAATATTGCTTCTATTAAGATTCATAATAGAAATTAAATCTGCATTTATTTGGCTTGCGTATTTAACCACCTCTTTTTCAAAGTCTCTGTGCGGTAGTATTTTTGTATCCATTTCAATGTTTCGTTCTTTGAAGAATACTTCACATACCGATTTGTGATCTTCCAACTGCGCCTGAAGTTCCGGATCGGTTTCATCTGGCAAAGCGATGTGAACCTTAGAACCAAAATACTCCGCTAATTTTGCAACCGTTGAAAGCTTTTGACGTGTCTGAATATGTAAGTCTAGGGGCACAACAATCGATTGATATCCACCTTCTTTCACGGTCTTGTCCTGAACAATTACAAACGGAACTTGAGAACTAGTTACTACACGTAAGGCATAACTACCGGTAATGTGTTGCCATCCCTGAGCACCATGAGTACCCATAAATATCAACTCAGACTGATGTTCAACGGCAAATTCAGAAATAGACTTAAAGATATTCCCAATTCGCACATTATTTGTCAAGATAATGCCATCCACCTGCTTAGACGCTATAATCTCATCGATTTTATCCGTAGCGGAATCAATTTCATCTTCGTCATTAACAACGTGTAAGATATGAATTGTAGTTTTTGCTTTTTTTGCCGTTTCAATAGCGTGGTCAAGTGCCACATTAGCTACTGAGGTAAAATCGTGAGGTACAATGAATGACTTATGTTTCATAACAGTTTAATTTATACAAAAGTAAGCTAAAGCTTCAAGATTTAATAACTTTGGCCCAAGGAATTTAGATGATTTTAATCATGTTTACAGCAATTAAGGCACACATATGAAAATTATTGGGCGACTAATTAAAAAAACTACCGAACTTGGTTATAAGCGGATTAATCGAAAACAACTCAGCTATCAGCATCAGCTAAACACCCTAGTGGAGCTTCTAAGTAAGTCGCAACATACTGAATTTGGTTTTTTCCACGATTTCAAAACACTCTTAAAAAGTAAAGATGCCGTAAGTAAATTTCAAACTAGTATTCCAATTATGGATTATGAGGAGTTTTATTCCAGGTGGTTACAATATACCATTTCTGGAAAAAGTGATTGTACTTGGCCCGGTAAAATTAAATACTTTGCCTTATCCTCAGGGACCACAGGTAGCCCAAGTAAACGCATTCCAGTAAGTATGGAAATGATCCGTTCCTTTCAGCGAAGCAGCATAAGACAGTATGCGATTTTACATGCACTAGATTTAAATGAGGAATTTTTCAGTGCATCTGGACTCGCTGTAGGCGGTTCGAGCAAGTTAAAGAAAATCGGAAATCGATACGAAGGTGACCTCAGCGGGATATTAAAAAAACACACGTCCATTTTTGTAAAACCGATAACAAAACCAAGTAATTCAATCTCTGCAATTCCTGACTGGAATGACAAGCTTAATGCCATGGTTGAAAAAGCACCGCAATGGAATATTGGCATTGTTGCGGGTATACCAAGCTGGTGTATCATGCTCATGGAACGTATTATTGAACGATATAACCTCGAAACGATTCATGACATTTGGCCAAATTTCAGGGTATATGTACATGGTGGCGTTTATATGGACCCCTACATTGGACGCCTTGAAAAAATCTGTAGCAAAGAGGTTTTCCTACTGGATACCTATTTAGCCAGTGAAGGATATTTTGCATTTCAAACTTCCCCCGATGAAAAGGGGATGAAGCTTTTACTGAACAATGGTATCTTTTTTGAATTTATTCCCTTCGATTCTAGATTTTTCAATGAAGAAGGGGAATTAATATCTAACTATAAAGCACTCACTGTAAGTGAGGTAAAAGAAGGAGTGGATTACGCCTTAGTGATTTCTACGAATGCGGGACTATGGCGTTATTTAATTGGTGATTTGGTACGTTTTATTGATGTCCGTGAACACCGACTTATTATCTCAGGAAGAATCAAGCAATTCCTTAGTTTATGCGGCGAGCACCTGTCATTAGATAATATTAACCAGGCATTGACACACCTTAATACCCCCAACAGAGTCATTGAACCGGAGTTTACCATTTTCGTAAACAAAGAACAACAACATCATCATTGGTTTGTCGAGTTAGTGGATGAGAAAACTGATCAACACGAATTAATTAAACGACTGGATAAACATTTGTCGGCATTAAATGATGATTATTATTCCGCTAGGAAATATAATCTTAAGGACCCTAAGCTTACTTGCATACCTAAAGGAACGATCTATACCTATATGAAGTCCTTACAAAAACTAGGTGCCCAAAACAAAATGCCACGCGTATTAAATGAGGATCAAGCATCTCGCTGGTTTGATTTTTTAACGAAGTAGGGGGTGATCTAACGAATCTTTGATCGTTTAAACAAAGAGGCTTTTGTAAATGAATAAGAAAGAGAAAATTCAATTGAACTTCGATAGGCCCTGCTAATTTTTGCCAATTCAAGGTCATAGTTCATCCCTAATTGAAACCCGCCTAAATCAACTACCACTATCGGGGAAAGTGTGCCAGTAGAACTCACGTACATTCCTAGGTTAAAAAAAGCGTCGTTTTTTAAGCGCGTTATGGAGGCACTTTGTTTTAACATGGTCTTAAATAGCACCCCGTATCGGCCCACATAATGTTTCCCTTGAAGCATTTGAATCGTTTTAAACTCAAGCGCTAAACCACTTCCTAAATTAAATTCTGATTCTAAATGGGCTCCTAATTTAACTTGAAGTCGATCATAGGTGAGTTCATTATATCTTAATTTAGGACGGGTAATATGCTGTGCAAAAACGCCAACATTTACATAGCGCTGTTGCAGTTGAGCTACACGGTTTCCTTTTGTGGAAAACGTATAAGAAAGCCCTGCCCCTGCATCTATGAAGCTAAAACGAGCAAGTTGGTTTGGCTCATTGGATGGTATGCTTGGATCAAAGGTGCTTCCATTCCATTGAGAATAGAACAATAAATTTGAAAGGTCACCACTACGACTACTTACCGCTGTTTGAATACCTGCTGAAAATTTTGAACGTTTTGAGGTCACTAAATGTCCGCTCAGGGTTGCACCAATTACATTGCTACCAAAACGCGACTCCCCCCCTACATCTCGATTAAAATGGAGCCCCATTCCTGCATAGGATTTATTGTCAAAATTATTTTTACCGAAGGTGAATTCAGCGGCAGCTAAGGAAGTAATAAATCGTGTTCCCGTTCCCACCCATTGATTCCGATTTTGGACTGAGAATCGCTCAAACCCATCAAAATTACCGGCAGCCGATGGATTCAATAAGAGCATCGCGCGATCGTATTGGGTGAAATGATAATCTTGTGCTGTTGCCTTAAGGGCAAAGAGCGCAATAATTACTATGAACTTACTATACTTGCGCATATTAACGAATCAGCGTTATGTTTCCAGAAAACACTTTTTTATCGCCACTAACATACACCACATCGGCCATATAGGCATATACCCCTGTATTACATGGTACCCCCTTATAAGTGCCATCCCATTTCAATGTTTTACTTGAGGATTCAAACATCACATTACCCCATCTGTCATAAATGTAAAACACGAATTCTTTAATGTCTTTACCAACAATTATCGAATACTGTTCATTTAAGTTATCACCTAATCCATCAGGTGAAAATGCCGTAGGGAAGTGTATACCCACTGAGCAATCCGGAGAACTGTCATCTGGGTCGCAAGGATCCAAGGGATTACTTGCCATACTAACTTCTTGTCCATCCGTGAAGCCGTCTCCATCCGTATCGGGATTTGATGAGTTTGTTCCATAAACGCCCTCTTGTGCATCCGTTAATCCATCCCCATCTGTATCAATTTGACATCCAGGAAGTGTATCATCGGGATCACATGGATTCAAGGGGTCTGACCCTCCGGAAACTTCGGCACCATCGGTTAAGCCATCTCCATCCGTATCGGGATTTGTAGGACTTGTTCCCTCCGCTGTTTCTTGTGTATTCGTTAAGCCATCGTTGTCTTGATCGCAGGGACCGGCATTGGGATTAGGGATACACGGATTATTATTGTCGGGGTCTAATTCATTCATTACCCCATCTCCATCGGAATCTTGACTAGAAGATTCAAGAGCATCAATAATTCCATCGCCATCCGTATCTGTTGGTGCGGCGGGATTTCCAATTTCAAGGCAATCATTTTCTCCGTCGCCATCCGTATCAGCAACCGAAGGATCTGTTCCTGCAAGAACTTCGTCCACATTCAAACAGCCATCCCCATCAATATCTGGTACATCCGGAACAAACACTGCAACGATGGTGTTCGGTCCCGTAAGATTTATGAAATTATTGGGAACACTCGTGGCAAGCCCCATGGCTCCAGAAGTAACAGTCCAATGACTAAATACCCATCCAGTATTGGCATTTGCTTGTAGGTTGGTTTGTATTCCGCCAAAATAGGAGGTGGACCACGGATACTGTGGCGGATTGATAGAATTCACCTGTAGCGTTCCAGCTCCAGCTGGAGACACATCAAATGTTACTGGATAGGGTCCTAACAATTGATAGCAGTCTACTAATCCTTGCTCAAGTGCTACGCAGCGCTGATTAATGAAATTTCTTAATTGAGTTACTCGACTTTGCCATCCATTGTACGTGCCTCCCCACTTTGCGCATTGCCCCGTCATTTCAGGCGCAATTTCATTGACCATACTATCTAACAATGCAATCATACTGGCACAGCTGAACGAGGTATTAATTAAATCCGCATAGCGTGTAATGTAGTACTGTTCTACAATCGGGTTTTCTAAAATTAATTTCTCAAGAATATCCGTATGCCCTTGTCCTCCTGGATTAGGTAAATTTTCTGCATTACAGGGGTCGGCATTTGCACTCGGGTCTGGTATGCCGGTGTAATTGATGTAGTGGCCAAAGGTGGCATCCATATCCCATAGGGCATAGCGCCATTTTCTTTTGTCTGCCGAAGTATCTAATCCGCGCCACCAGGAAGTATTCCAATTCAACCAATCTTGGTTGACGGTATAGGAATTAATCATGAAATAATCTGCCAGCGACTTCCAATTGAGCAGGGAATCAACATAATTAAAATTCGTAGGATTCCCCATATTGTTATTGAGTACATAATTCCGAAGCGCTGTCCAATCTGGCTGAGCATTTGGTGAACCATATTCTTGCCACGTGCCTCCCCACGTCTTCAGGAAATACAAATTATATTTATTCTGATCGTAATAATAATCGGTATAGTCGTGATCATCTACTTTTTCACGAATCTCATAAACCCCCCAATAGTTTCCGTTCAAATAAACGACTGCTGGACGCCATGTGCGTTCATCTAATTTCATGTCGGCACGAACAGATAGGGTATGAATAAATGCATCACGAATATGCGCCCCATTTTCAAACGGATAATTATCACTTGCTCCTGGTTTTAACATAACCCGTTGAAACTTATCTCGAGATTTTTCGGGGAAAATCTGATGATTTAGATCGCCATTATAGCCGTATTGATCTCGGCAGATATAATCGAATCCTCGTTGGTTATAGGCCCATGAATCGTTGCCATGCTTATTAAAATCTCCCTGTCCTTCATCGATAAATGCCCCGTTATCTTCAAAAAGCTCAAACGAACCGATACGATTTGGGGGATTCTGACTTCCTGTTTGGAGCATTTGCTGAACCCCTTGACTGCAAACAGAAACTACAGGAACTGTATGCGAAACGTTAATAAAATAGGTGTTTGTTTCTGTAAACGATGGAAGACTTGTACTAAAGGCAGCAGCGCGCAGCACTTTGGTTGTAGTTATTGTAATTGGCGCAGTATAGAGGGGTGAGGCGGCTGTTGGGTCGGTACCATCTAAAGTATATCGGATACTTGCGCTTGGATCTGCGCATGTAATACTTACTGTTTGACTCCCTGGATAAAAACCTGGCGCCAAACTAAATACGGGTTTCGGTGTGTAAAACGGAATAGGGTTGGCGTTAGCTGCATTGGGTGTTGGGGTAGTAAACAGCGAAAAGGTTGCTGCCCCATTGCTTGTTCTTCCGATGGAATGATCGGACTTAGTAAGGTGCTTAATTTTAAAGGAATCCACAACAGCCAAGGCAGGATTGGTTAAAATAATCCAATCTCCTTCTGTTTGCGATAAATTAAAATTCGGATGGTACTCATTGCCATTGACTGTATTGCGTTTTGAGCAAAACACCATCTTATATCCATTGGCAGCAATTGTACCGCTTGGTATTTGCCATTTCGTAAGGTTGGTTGGTTTATCCGATAGATACCATCCCGTTAAATTAACCGGACTCCCTGTAGGATTGAGTAATTCAATCCAATCTTCTTTCTGTCCATACGCATCATTTGGACCATTGATATTAGAGCATGAATACTCATTGATTAATACCTGTGAGGTAACAGGAAAAACCATTGTTAACAAAAGCAAAACAAGGAAAGAAGCTCTCATCTTAATGTATTATTAATGCGCAAGTTACGTCAAAATAGAGAATAAGATGCGCTAAAGCTTAAAAAAGAATATCTTTGTATTTGTTCAATTATTAACATAATATTATGCGTAGATTATCATTTTTTCCACTTTTTCTGAGTCTAGTTCTTTTATTTTTCGGATGTTCAAAAGCACCTGGTATTGGAGGAAAAGCCAGCATTAAAGGTAAATTAACAGGAAGATTCTACACCGATACAGAACTAACGCTGTTTGCTGGATTGAGTGCATTAGGTGATGAGAATGTATACATTATTTATGGTAATGATCAGAGCTTTTACAGCGATGATATCAGTACAAGCTATGATGGGAGTTTTGAGTTTAATTATTTAAGACCTGGAAACTATGTGGTGTTCATGTATGAAAATTGTTATCCATGCTCATCATTACAAAAAGAAAAGTTGTTTGAGGTTGAAATAACAGAAAAAAATCAAGTAGTTGACCTTGGTGAAATTATCTTAAACAAAGAGCAATAAGTGAAAGTTATTATTGGTTTTTTGTTTTGCCTAGTGTTGATAACACCCAAGGCACAGCTCTTTGAGCAACAAGTTTGGCTTGAAACAGGAGTAAAATATAACCTGACTAAAAAACTGGGTGCATCCTTAGATTTGACTCAACGCTACGGGTATGATGGGTTGGGCACCCTTTTCCCACAGGTAAGTTTTCGCTATAAGGTTAGTTCATGGTTTAGGCCTTCCCTTGATTACCGGGTAATATTTTCAAAATCTTTGGACGGAACGTATTCTACGAGTCAACGAATTAATGGAAATCTTCAATTTTCTTATACGAAAAAGCGCTTAGAGGCAGGGCTCAGAATTCGCTATCAATATAGTTTTAATCGGATCAGCGCAGCTTATGATTCAGAATTTGACCAAGCATGGCGAATAAAACCGAGTGTTCAATATAACATCAATGGGCTTCCAATTAATCCCTCATTAAGTGCTGAATTCTTTTATAATCCAGAAAATAGTGCCGTTGGAAAGCAATTCAATCGAATTCGCTATTACGGAGGAGCAGACATCGAATTAAAACACAATCAACGCATTGGAATTGGTTTATATCTTGATCAATGGATTAATGATGTTCCCAAAAAACGTATAATGTATAGTCTTACTTATGCTATTTCAATAGCTAAGTCAAAGCAAACAGATAAAGAACGTACCCGAAATTTAAGAGATCTTTAATCGTAGTTATTGGCTTCGAACCGCTGTTTAATCCCTTTTAAATGCTCTTTTTTCTTTTTCTCTCTGGTCAGAATTGCCGTTTGTGTAAAATACTTGTGTTGCTTTAAAAAGGTAATTTGAAGTTGGTCCCATTCTCTATCCGTTTGGATTTTACCTTTAGCCATTAATTCTATCTTTAATTTATTTGCCGTTTCTTCAAAGGAATCTGTTCCAAGATAATCTAAATCGGCATCGCACATGATTTCCTGAAGCTTATTCACTGGTTTGTGAGGGATTTGAGTCACAAATATCAGTTCTTTTATGGTTTTAATGTGTTGTTCATTATACCCATATTTAGGAAGCATGGCTTCCGCCATGGCCGCACCAATTGGCTCATTATGCTCGTATTGTTTTACAAATCCTGCATCGTGAAAAAGCGCCGCCGATTTTAGCAAGAATAAGCCCTCATCTCTTACCCCTTCAAGCAGTGCAATACGCTCTACGGCTTTGACAACATCTTTGGTGTGGGCCAAGGAATGATAACTTAAGTCTGGCGGTAATTCTTGGGCTAATAGCTGAATTAATTCATTCTCAGCGGTGTAATATTTAATCGAACTGTAATGATGCAATCCCACGATTTCATAAAATAGATCATTCGGTTTAAGACCTTCACCGTTCAGTGATAATGCTGGTTTTATTCGAAGGACCTCATACATATCCAGTATGACTTTAGATTTCATTTGCGCTTTTCCTCGATGTATGCATTCAAAATACGGTTCAACGAGCTTGAATGTTTGTTCCGAAATAGTAACGGTACCTGCTTGTCCTAACATTTCCATACGTTGTGCCTGATTAACCGCAGATCCCCATACGTCATATGCCATTTTTAAGGAACCAATAATTCCAGCCGTAACTGGTCCGGTATTAACTCCCAATCGAATTTCCCAGTAGTCTTTATGATTCGCAATGGCGTCAAATTTTTTTGCACGCATGTAGCTTTGAATTTGTAATCCTGCGATACATGCGTCAATGGCATGCGTAGAGTTTTGATCAGGCAAGCCCCCAACAGCCATATAGGCATCTCCGATCGTTTTTATCTTTTCAATTCCAAATGTTTGTGCTATGTCGTCAAACTTAGAATAAAGAGAATTTAATGTTTCAACAATAATTTCTGCTGAAAGTGCTTGACTAATTGGAGTAAACCCTACAATATCCATAAAGATTACAGACACATTATCTTTAAAATCAGCAATTGTTTTTTCTCCAAGCACAATACGCTCGGCAATTCTGGATGGTAATATATCATGCAATAGATTTTCTTTTTCACGAAGCTTTGCTAATTCAATTTGTTTTTCCTTTTCAGCTTTGTCAGTAATTCTTTGAAAATCAAAATTATTGGCTCTTTCTTCAGCATCTCTACTATAAATTTCATCTTTTAGTATAAAATATTGTTTATAGAATATCGTAGTATTTTCCCAGTCTTTTAGATATTCATATAATTCTGCTAATATTTTATAACAATTCATTTCACTTGCTTTTAATTGCAATGTCTTACAAATTGTAATACTTTCGTTTAGAGTATCTATAGCTTTTTTGGGTTGA
>ENA-ORFA01000814-ORFA01000814.1-marine-metagenome-genome-assembly--contig:-NODE-814-length-12809-cov-2.606268_pt1 | contig 12809 bp, 12 predicted proteins | sample MGYA00248621_ERZ508587 | MGnify/ENA primary metagenome ERZ508587 (study PRJEB26250, sample SAMN06266239) | marine metagenome | isolation source: Columbia River Estuary | place: USA:Columbia River Estuary... | reverse complement strand
ACTGATTCATTATTGATTAGCAAATCGCCTTCAAAATCAGTATCCATGGTTGACAAGATATAGAGTAAAGTAGACTTACCACAACCCGACTTACCAATTACGGAAACAAATTCAGATTCACGCAATTGGAAATTAATATCCTTCATAACAACATCCCCTGTAATCGTTGGTTTTTCAGTACCGCTAACAAGTTCTTGTTCGGTAGGTGTTGCCATAATTTCGATCAGGTTTTCAACGGCACCGATAGATTTCTGAATGTTGGCATATAATTCAGGCAGCGATCCAATACTAGCCCCCATGAGTATGGTGAAAAGAATAAACTGATAGAAACCTTCCTTCGGTAAGCTAGGATGCGCGCCTTGTGTCATCATCATTCCTTGCCAAATAATAAATACAATAGCACCGAATAAACAGAATATGATAAAAGAGACGAACACACCACGCCAAATCCCACTTTTAACATTGAGGTCGCGCATTTTCTGCGTATTAATTCTGAACCGTTTTAAATTAAATACTTCATTTGTGAATGCCTTAACATTTGCAATCCCACTGAGCGCTTCTTCAATAATTGAATTAGATTCGGCTGTAAAATCTTGAGCATTCTTACTTAATTTCCGAATGTATCTACCGAAAATTACAGCGATAATTGCCATAACAGGAACAGTCCCCAGCATGATTAAGGAAAGTTTCCATGAGATGAATACTAAAAACGTGATACCACCAACAACGATCACTAATTGCCGAAAAAATTCTGCGATAGTGGTTCGCATGGTTTCTTGGATTTGTGTGATGTCCGAAGCGATGCGGCTTGTTAATTCGCCCACCTTGTGCGTATTGAAAAAATCCATTGGCATGTAAATCATGCGCTCAAAGGCATCATTGCGCAAATCTCTTAAGGCATTTTCTGTTACATTATTAAATAAAACCACTCTGAAAAATGAAAACAGCGATTGGATTCCGAATAAAATAAAGAGTGCAAAGGCGATTCCATTTACTGAATTTTTGGATAAAACTTGTCCAATGGTATCTACAGAACTGCCGCTAGAATCGGCCCCGAGAAGGCCACCCATCAGGTAGGGAAATACTAATCCTGCCAGGGTGGATAGGACTAAAAAAAACCACCCAATACTGTATGAAAACAAGTAGGGTTTTAAGTATGAAAGTAAAAAGCGCAGTTTCTTTGAAGCACTAATCTTCTTTGTATTTTTTGGTTTCGATGACAAGGCGTTCAACTTTAAGGGATTGCAATGCAAAAATACCTACTTTTAAGGGAGTGAGGAATAATTTCATTTTTTTTATCAAAACAATTTGAATTGGTGAAAAATATCGTATATTTGCACTCCGTTTTTCGGTAGATATTTTAAAGACAAGACGATGAAAAGAACATTTCAACCTTCACAAAGAAAACGAAGAAACAAACATGGTTTCCGTAGTAGAATGGCTACCAAAAATGGTCGTCGCGTGCTAGCTGCACGTCGCAAAAAAGGCAGAAAGAAACTTACAGTTTCTGATGAACCACTACACAAAAGATAGTAAATCATATGTTATATTAAACCCTGACTCAACGTCAGGGTTTTTTTATGCAATTTTGTTTTAAACTGAAAAAAGATGAGCCGGTATTTAATTTTAATGTTTTGTTTTAATGTATTCTTGATAGGTTTTACACAGGGTCTAGAATTGCGGTCGGGTAAAAATAATGTTCAGCTTAAACTTTCTGGCTTTGGTGATATGTATTTTGGGAAACATTGGTCTAATCAAAATAAAAAAGAGTCTTTTCTATACAATCATAAAGTAAACAATAAGCTTAGAACTAATTTATTGCTACTGAAAGGTGAATTAAATGCCAAGCGATTTCATGCTACACTTGGTCTAATGACGGGAGATTATAGCCAATATAATTTAGCCGCTGAACCAACTTGGGCTAAGCCCTTGAATGAAGCATTTATTGGGGTGAAGCTCTCTAAATCTAAGAACCTCTGGTGGGATGGAGGAGTATATAGTTCTTTCATAGGTATTGAATCTGCAATATCTTCTGATTGTCCAACCTTAACCCGGAGCATGGTCGCTGAAAACTCACCGTATTATCTTAGCGGCACCCGTGTTGTTTTTACAAGTGACAATAAGAAACATGAAGCCGGTATGCATGTGTTGAATGGTTGGCAGCGTATAGGCTGGGATCCAGCCATTAGTAAACCCAGTATTGGCGCACATTATAAGTACAACTTCAATGCGAACCTTTCCTTGATGTATGGCGCTTTTTACGGCTCTGTTTATCCTGACAGCCTTTCAATCAATCGATTGTATCAACACATTAATTTGCTATGGAAACAAGGTAATTGGGAAACTTGGGGGACTTTCGATCTTGGATTGGAGTCCGGATATAGTTGGTTTGCAGCACAAGTCATGAATCGATATACCTTTAATTCACATTGGAGTTTATCCCAGCGCGTGGAGTTATTTTATGACCCAAACAACCGTTGCGCAAGGGTAGGGGCAAATCAAGAAACGATAATTGGAGGCTTTACACTTTGTCCAACGTATCAAGTGAGTGAACGCATAGCACTTAGATTAGATACTAAATTACTCCAAGCTACTGAAAACATTTTAAAGGGTGAATCCTGGGATTTACAGTTTAATGCGGGAATTGGAGTTAAGTTTTAGATCGGAAGAGCTCGCATTCCTCAGGTTATGCGAGATTCCTTCTCGATGCCAGAGATACAAGGGAAATGATTAATTTTCAGAAAAAATAATCATGGACCGATATAAAACAGTGTTAGATTCAGAGACAATTTTCACAGAATTAATGACGCCGGGCTATGCCAATTTTGGTGATAAAGTACATGGGGGTATAATTTTATCTATTATGGATAAGGTAGCATATGCCACCGCCGTAAAACATTGTGAAGGGTATGTAGTGACCATTGGAGTAGATGCCGTTGAATTTCATAAACCAGTTGAAATCGGAAACTTACTCACCTTAAAATCTCGTGTAAATTATGTCGGAAGAACATCAATGATTGTTGGTATAAGGGCTGAATCGACCAATATTAAATCCGGTGAAATTACCCATTCAAATACCGCATTTTTTACGATGAACATGAAATCTGAAAACGATCAAGATCGTGTCCCTGGGTTAATTCTTCAAAGTCAAGAGGACATTCGGCGCTTTGCAGAAGGTTTGTATATGAAACAAATTGGGTCTGAAAAACGGAAAACACTTCGTGGAGATTTAAACGAGATGTCAGCTGACGAGATTTTAAATTCTATTCTGAATGAACGCATGCGTATTGACGTGTAAATTCGGTAATTAAATAAATTAGAAAAATTTTCAATTCGTTTAATCGCAGTAACTTTAAGGCATGGATTCATTAACGCAAATTGTTCTCGGAGGTGCTATTGGCGAACTTGTTGCTGGGAAAAAGATGGGGAACAAGGCGGTGCTTTGGGGGGCCTTGGCTGGTACGATTCCAGATTTGGATGTTTTTCTGCGTGGGTTTTATCATCCAATCGAAGCAGCATTGGTGCACCGTGGATTTTCACATTCCATTTTATTTGCTTTGCTGGCAGGACCTTTATTGGGCTGGTTATTTAACCGGATTACAAAAGATAAATTTGGATTAAAAACATGGATAATGCTTTTCTTTTGGGGAATCATTACGCATCCAATGTTAGACATCTTCACCAATTATGGAACCCAATTTTTTTGGCCCTTCGATGCGCGAATTACCTTTAATTCGGTTTTTGTAATCGACCCGTTGTACACTGTTCCATTTATGGTGTTATTGATTTGGGCCATGCGTTTAACTAAGGAAAGTAAGAAACGAAGAAGGTTAAATCGGATTGGTTTGATTTATTCAACCTCTTACCTGATGCTAGGATTGCTTATCAAATGGTTCGTTTGGAATGATGTCCATTACTATGTAAAAAAGCACCATTTAAAAGTAGATCGAATAATGGTTACTCCGATGCCTTTCACCTGTTTTTACTGGTATGTACTCGGTGAAAATAAGCGAGAATTTATAGTAATGCATCGCTCGATATTTAATTCTTCAATTACAGATGAACCTCACTTGATTAATCGAGGAACTATTCGGATCGATAATTTAGCGTGGAAGGGAAGAAATCAGAATGCCAACCTGCATAAGGTTACCAATGATTATTGTTTGATTCAAGCAGATAACAAGCAACTCACGGCCTATGACTTACGCTTTGGATTCTTGAGTAAGTTTACCCGAGAAAAAGTAAATGTTCCCTTGCTGGGATATAATTTTTATACAAGTCAAAATCAAATCATACGCACCACGATGGTTCGTCAAGCGCAATGGGATAAGGTAGATTTTGGGTATTACACCCAATGTGTTTTCGGAAAATCAGCTCAATCCAATGAACCTGTTTTAAATAAATAACCCTGACATTCAATGATAGGGTTACGGGCTTGACGGAATGATTCTCGAATGAAAATATTCGGTATAAAAAAAACCTGACATTTATAGTCAGTTTTGTGGGCGAAAGGTCAGAAATATCGAACTTACTTAAGGAGGATTTGGAGGCTTTCAAAACAATGTGCTTAGAGTTAGAAGTATGTCTTCACGGCAAATTCAAATTGTTCGACAAAAATCATTTTAAATGGAGTGATGTTGTTTTGCTCATAAAATACGAGCATGGCTTTTTTATACTCGATTGAATCGATGGTTCTAAAAGAGATTGGGCAAAATCCTTCATTCATTAAAATGGCATTACTTATGATTCTAGCCGTGCGTTTATTTCCGTCTTCAAAAGGTTGAATATATGAAATCAATACAAGTGACAATAGTGCTTTTTCGAAAACATTTGTTTTACTGTTAATTAAATTACACATCGCTTGTAATGCTTCTCTAATTTGAAATTCGTTGTCTAATGGTTTGTAATTTGTTCCTGAAATACCAACCCTTCGCTTTCGAATATTCCTTCCGACTTTTAATTCCTTCATTAGAATGCTATGGAGATCTTCTATTCGAGAAGTAGTCAAGGGATTGACATAATCTTTATTAGATAAAATAAAGTCTAATGCTTCTTTATGATTGAGCAACATGATGGCTTCATCCTTTGTTTTACCTGCGGCAGTTTGTTTTTCCCGAAGCAATAGCTCTGTTTCCAGTAAAGAATAGGTGTTTCCTTCTATTTGAGATGATTTCCAACTCAGGTCAATGGCTAGTCGTTCAAATTCACGATTGAACTCATCTTCTGTTAAGTTGGAAGTGTTGTGTTTGAAAACAGACTGTAAATTATTCAATCGCTCAAGTTCCCCCTCCGAAAACAATTGTGTCGAATTTAATACTTCATCAATTAAAATCAGGTTAAAGTCAGAACGAATTTGTCGTTCATCGATTTCTTTCAGAAAGTATGTTTCTAAATTGATGGGCGCGATGATGGAAAAGCTTGGGGAAAGACAATATTTTGTGCTTTTTCCATTTCCAATGATTTGAATGTATCCCTCCGATATTAATGATTGCAACGTTCGTTTAACAGTCGCATAAGCTGCAAACTGCTTTACAGCATCATGAATTTCCTTGGAAGATACGAGTTCTTTACACTTAAGGTATTCGATAATGAGTTGACGAAGATCGGTAGATTGAGACATTTTATCTTTTAAGCTCATAAATATACGAAATAAAGCTCAAAAAAGCAATTAAATGAGCCCTAATGATATTTTCGATGAGCTTAAAAAGACAAAATGTAAAAAGAAAAGCCCCATTTAAAGGGGCTTTTGAGTTGTTATGGGCGAAAGGTCTGAAATATCGAACCAACTGAGGAACGATATTGAGCGAATCGTCAATTCAACTTTGAAGAATTAATATCGGTTCAATTTATTTGGATGACTTCATTTCTGAATTAAACTTGAATATTAATTCGGACCATTATAAAATATAAAAGCCATGCTTATAATATTCTGAATTCGTTAATGAATTGGTGCATGACATTGTAATCACTTCTATTAAGTTGTAAGAGTTAAGGGCTACACACCAATTATAGCCAGGATTCCAACCATCATCAATTATATCATTTAAAATACCTCCATACCAAAAGGGATTGCATGAAAATGGTGTCAATTCTAATAATTTGATATGACTAGCATCCTCCGGTTTGAATTCAGGGTTTGGAAGACCAGTTTTACTAAACGAAACAACACGACCAATGATTTTTGGAAAATCTATGTTTTGTATAGTTACACTTGAAATAGATGTGACAATTATGGATGTGAAACTTGACTCATCCATTATAATTGTATCTCCAACCTGACAGTTAAAATCCATCAATACTTTTGGATTCAGATCATTTATATCTTGATAATACAATCCTCTTTTCTCTTCAAATGAATATCTATAATAACCTTGAATTTGTTGCCATTGAGTATAAAGGAGGGTGTCATAACAAGGAATTTGGCCCAGAAATAGGGCGCTTTTTTCAATAGAATAAAAATACTTATCGCCACTTTCAATACCCGGAATCAATCTTAATCTGTGTTTTTGACAGCTATGATAAGAACCACAAACTCCATTCCATGTAGCGAAGTTAAACTCAATTTCTGTTTGATAATTAGTAAATTCAGTAATAAACTTTTCCTTAAGTTTTGAATCCTCCTCAATTTTGCTAATATTCTCTTTTTTACAAGAAAATATTATGAGGATGAGAATAAACATAAAATTCTGGTTTTTCATCTTTTTCATAGAACGAATCATTTATTCTTTTATTTTATTGCACAACAATTGAATTGGCTTTTTATTAATCACCACAAAATCCATTTGGCGGATAGACTCTTCGCCCATTAAAATTTGAACAAAAAAACCTGACATGTATCGTCAGGGTTGTGGTCCCACCTCGCTTTCGCATAGCTATAGCGGAGCAAAGCTGGGCTCCCCGACGATGAACACCGTACGTATTGGGACAGGCTTCTCGCCCATTAAAAATTGAACATAAAAAAACCCTGACATTTATCGTCAGGGTTGTGGGCGAAAGGTCTGAAATATCGAACTTTTTGAAGGAGGATTTGGATGCAATAAAAGCATGGAAAGATTCCCCCTATATAAATCAAAAAGAAAGAGAAGCAGAAAGAGAATGAAGAAAAACAAAGACGAGAATGACGCTTTCGCTCTCATTCTCGTTTTGTTTTGGTGGTCCCACCTGGGCTCGAACCAGGGACCACCTGATTATGAGTCAGGTGCTCTAACCAACTGAGCTATAGGACCAAGGTTACTTTGCAGTAACGTATTTCAATTATCTTTCGATAAGGGTGCAAAAATAAACTTTTCTTTTTACAAGAGAAAACGGATTAAATAACTTTATACCTTGGATTTGTATTTTCCTTTCAGATTTTAAATATTTTTCGATTGAATTCAATGAGTGTAATTTTCAATTTGCGAATCAAATAGCATGTTAAGCACCAATTTTTCTATTTATTTTAGCGCATGATTCAGGGATACATAAAAGGAACATTGATAACAAGCCTTGGTTTGCTGATTTTTCAAATACTATTTTCTTGTAATTCCGACAGATCGCGTCTTCCGTTGGATTCCAGGGTATCACCAAAGGATACCTTGGATACTAATAAATCAGTTTCTCAACATACCAATACACCTAATGGCAATCTGTTGGATAAGAAATCCATGGCACAATGGAATAATCCCGTAATGAATCCCATGGGAACAGATATTGGTCGGATGGTCCGCGGATACTTTTTAGTTGGGGATTTCGATAAAATGCTCCGTTTTGTAATCACGCCTCCATGTTACTCGAAAAACCAAATTACGCGCATTCTGAGGAAATCTTCTTGGGGCTATTCGTTGAAATGGAATAATGTTGAATGGTTGGACGATCACACCTTTGTGTTAAGCTATCGTACGGAGAAAAATAAAACCTTGGCCGTTGAGCAGTATGTTGGTCGCGTTATTAACGACACGGCAAAGTTGATTTTGTTTCCAGAAAAGGAGGATTTATTTCCATATTACGGGGATGAATCCTTAGATAATCTCTGCAAGTAAAACTGATTGTCAGTTCGAATCTATTTTCAATTCAAAGATTCTTGTTTTGTCATATTTCGAAGCCAGCCATGGTCATGATGGCTAAAAATAAATAAACAATTTACCTTTTAATCTAAACGTTTATTCTAGCGTAAATTGCCTTGTCAGCACACTGTTTTTTCGAAGCTGAGTCAGAAATAGTTCTTGGGGAATTTCTATTGCCCCGAGCATCTCCGTGTGGTCATTTAAATACTGTGAATCCAACAGCATAAAGTCATTTGCTCGTAATATCAGTACCAGGTGATGAAATGCAATTTTAGAGGCGTTAGAGGCATGAGAAAACATAGATTCCCCAAAAAATACGCCACCCAATTGTACACCGTATAAGCCGCCAATTAAGGTGTTTTCTTTATATATTTCAACGGAATGAGCAAGGCCTAGGTGGTGCAATCCGATATAAGCAGATATCATGGATTGGGTTAACCATTGTCCGTCAAAGGCATCTCTGGGTTTGCTGCATTCATTGATGACAGCCTCAAAATTCTCGTTTATTTTTACGGTGTAATTTGCCGCGTTAAGTGAGCTGCGAAGCGATTTCTTGGGTTGATAGGTGTTAATGTCAAATACGGCTCGATGGCGTGGATTGTGCCAGGTGATTCTTCCGGTTTCATCGGCCATAGGAAAATACCCGTCTCGATACCTGGATAGTAAGCGCTCAGGGGTAAGGTGTGGTGAGGTACTATTCATCATTTGATTTCACCTGGTGCTTCATAACCGAAGAAAAGTTTAGAAATTACCATTTCAATTGAAAGCCCACATTGGCATTGTAATAATAGGTGTCGATGGGCAATGGCCGATAGGCATCGAAATTATGATCGTAATTAATTACTACCGCAATATGCTTGGTTATGGCGCAATATAATTTCAAGTCGATAAACCAACGCGGGTTCATGAAATTGGTAAATTGTTGGTTCAGAGGAAATTGAATAAAGGTGCTTCCACTTAGGTCTATTCCTTCTTTCAAGTGAATCGCGGCCTTTGCAGTAACATTTAATCTGGGCATAGCACGATACACGATATCCACGGAATCTTGTGAAAAGGCGAACGAGGTCATGAATGGGTTCCATTTTTCGTATTCGTAAAAAAATCCTATTCCAGCGTATAAATCGTCTTTTTTGTTTTCCCAAAACCTGAAGCGTACATTACATCCTGCAAGTGCTCTGTTTTGTAGTCCCCAAACCCCGTTCCATTGATATTGTATAAAATAATCAGGATATACTCTTCTGGAGTCGTTGTCACGAAGTCGCATCTGGAAGTACCCATTATTTTCTAAAATCGATGCGCCGTTAAACGAGGCATCGGTGTGTGCCAGCGTAATCCAAACCAACTGTTTCTTCTTAAAGAAAAAATCATTTTCTGCTTGGCTGTTAAATTCAATTAAATTTCGTTTTTGCCGATCCAAACTGAACCCGAAATTTAAATAAAACCGATTTTTTTTGAATATCGTATCTTTAATGTTCTGACGATCAATATTCAATATTTGCCCATGTATAGCTAAGGAAAAAATGCAAATAAAAGAGCATAAGATGTATTTCATGTTATGATTTCAATAGAATTTGTGAGACATTTTCTTCGATTCGTAAACAAATTTCATCCAATGGTAAATCATTGGTGTCGGTGCCAAAGGGGTCTTCAATTTCCTCGGCGAGAATTTCCATCGATACCAGGGCATAAAATACAAAGGTTGAAATCAGTACCGACCAATATTCGAAAAGTTCAACAAACGCTAGAGGCATGGTAACAACATAAATAAAAATAAACTTTTTAAAGAATAGGCTGTAGGAAAATGGAATAGGGGTATTCAGAATTCGTTCGCAGGCACCCAAACTGTCGATTAGATTATCTAGGTGTTTATTAATTAATTCCCATTGGATATTATCAATACGGCCCTTTGATAATAAGGAAGCAAATTCCTTTCGCAGCTGATGGGCAATCCAAAGGGGTTGGTTTCCAACATGCATGGACGCATCAAGAGGAGATGAAAGCGGAAGTTTACTACGACGCAAATGTTCTTTCATGGATTGACTAAAGGCGACAACATACGCAGAATAGGTGTGCAGTTCGTTTTCCGTTAACGTCAAGGTGCTTAAAATACTAGACAAATTACGCGAGTCGTTTACTACTGCACCCCACAATTTACGACCTTCCCACCATCGATCATAGGCTGTATTGGTGCGAAAAACGAGTAACAAGGAAATGACAAATCCCAAAAGAGAATATACTACTGTAAGATTTTTCAGTACCGAACTGGAAGGATAAAAATGTAATTCTAAGGCGGTGATGATGGCCGTAAGAATAGCAATATAAATCAACTCTTTCCATAAAATACGAATGGTATCACTTTTATGAAAAGAGAAAATAAATCCGAGCCAATTTTTGGGGTTGTAATTAATCATGATGCGTTATCTCATTTCCTAGTTTTCAAATAAAGGGACTTACTTAAGATTACCGATTTTTTTTAAATCGATAGGCACCCATTCCAAGAATTCCTAAGAGAATAGTAGCAAATATAAGATGCGCTGTTTGTACAAGTCCTGGTAAATCAAAATAAGCTAAGAGCACTCCCGCAATAAGTTCAATACTTAAGATAACGAAGGCCCATCGAATAATCCCGAGTTTAGCTTCTTTTTCATTTTTCCATCCTAAATAAACCAGCAAAATGAGCACCAACCAACTAAAGCTTCGATGGATTAAAAATTCCATGCCAAATCTGTCGCTCCATGCATCTCTACCCAAGCCCTGCTTGGTTAATTCATCAATATACTCCCGGACTTGGGTTCCAAGAAACATTTGATAGAAGGTAATTACAAAAATTGCCCACCACAAATAATATACTACCGGTTGAACTTGCAGTGTCTTATTGTGTTTTGGTGAAATTCGGTAAATCAGGTACAATTGAATCAACAGTATGACTAACGCTAAAAACATATGCACGGTGATGGTCCAAGGCACTAAGTTGGTTGCTACCACGATAGACCCAAACCACGCTTCGATACCCATTAAGATTAAATTTAAAAACGAGAGGCCAATTAGCCAAAAGGAACGATAATATATCAAACTCCAGACAAACCCAAGCAACATGAGATTTCCTGCCATAAAACCCAGTAGGCGATTTATATATTCCGTATACGTTCTGGCCGCATTAAACGGTTCTTCTTTCAAAAGGGTAGGGTCGTTTTTAATTTTTTCGGCCGTTTCTTTCATGCCAATCGACGTAAGAAACTTACAGAATTTTACGGCTTTTTTTGCCCGCTTCTCTTGGAAAATAGCCAAATAATTGGATGGGAGTTGTTCTTCTGCAGTAGGTGGAATCCATTGTCCGAAACACTTAGGCCAGTCTGGGCATCCCATGCCGGATCCGGTGATTCGAACAAAACTACCCGCAGAAATCACTAAAAATAAACTAATTAATGCAACCCATTGAAACCGAATAAAACGCCTTGAATATTCCATAGTCAAAGGTACGGTTTTGATTAATTCAAACACAAAAAAAAGGGGCCGAAGCCCCTTTAAATAGGTTCAATCGTAGAATTATTCCACAATCAATTTTTCAGTATAAAGCGTTCCATTGATTAGGATGTTTACCGCATACATACCCGCAGATAAGCCATTCAAATTAATCGAAATACTTTGTGCACCAGAAAGATTAGTATATTCACCGCTTGTAATTAACTTGCCATTCAAGTCGGTTAATTCAATATGTACTTCACTTTCCGTCGTTAAATTCATTAAAATTGCTGAGGTTCCATTCGCCGGATTAGGTGCTAAGGCTACTGGTCTACTTGATTCAAGGACTTGAGCAATTCCAGCATTTAGACCCGTTTCGTACCCGTTCGCAACTGCCGTAGTAATATCTGCAGAACCCGCATTATCAATTTTACCCGTTGGGTCGATTAATAGCCCGATGATTTGAATTTCGTTTTCATCCCACCCTGCCGGTAAGGTAAAGCTGTAATTAACGATGTGCGCATCTCCTGCATTAACCGTTGTTGGGAATATTCCGGTCATTCCAGTGAAAGAAGGAGCAATAGCTCTTGCCACGTGATCATATACCATTTGAGCTGCTGGAACTGGAGTTGGCAAGGACTCATAACCGCCCATTACGCCATTGTTTCCACCGGCATACGCATTGGATTGACTCCAACCGGCTCCGGTTCCTGTTACACCATCTTCAGTTAATACACATGCAGATTTATAGTTTCCGTTTGCGGCTAACGCAAAGTTATATCGAACAGAAACATTTAATACCCGTGAGGTTGCATCCCAAGTTGCCCCATTTACGAGGGTAGCCTTTGGTGCGGTTTGAAGACGCGTAAAGAAATCAGATGACATTCCTGAAGGATCTACATCGCCCAATCGATCAACCAAGGCACTTGGATATCCACCGATTAAGGTTCCAATACCTGTGTCATAAGCTTCAACAGTCATTGGGTCTCCGTTATGTACCGCAATTCCGGCCCAAAAGTCTTGGTATTTAGTCTCGAACAAATCCATGAATACTGCACCACGCGGACACCACTGACACCACGTGCCGGTAGCTTCTTCACCAACCACCATTTTACCTGGCGCGGGAACAATCGGATTAATTAGTTCGATTAAGGTATCGTTGCTTGGCGTATTGTCGCCTGCTCCACCATTTACATTGTATACTACGGCGTTGATCGGAAGAGATCCTGCAGCCAATACCGTACTCGGAAGGCTTACATTATAAACACCCGCAGTTGCAATGTTTACACCCGTTACATTTTGTGT
>ENA-ORFA01000813-ORFA01000813.1-marine-metagenome-genome-assembly--contig:-NODE-813-length-12811-cov-3.109706_pt1 | contig 12811 bp, 9 predicted proteins | sample MGYA00248621_ERZ508587 | MGnify/ENA primary metagenome ERZ508587 (study PRJEB26250, sample SAMN06266239) | marine metagenome | isolation source: Columbia River Estuary | place: USA:Columbia River Estuary... | reverse complement strand
CCAAGCAACGGGCTGACTTACTAATTTATAATGCGAACATCTACACAGTTGACTCTAGCTTCAGTATAGTAGAGGCCATGGCTGTACGAGATGGAAAAATAATTGAAACGGGTGCTGCGGCTAACTTAGAATCACACTATTCATTTATTGAAAAACTAGATGCAGGTGGAAAGTACATCTACCCTGGCTTTATTGATGCGCACGCCCATTTTGTAGGGTATGCATTAAACCTCCTTCGTGTTAATCTGGTTGGAACTACCAGCTGGGAGCAAATTTTAGAAAAACTTCAAACGTTTTCAAAAGAAAATCCAACAGGATGGATATTGGGAGAGGGATGGGATCAAAATGATTGGGAAAATAAAAACTATCCGGATCTGACATCATTGAATCAATTGTTTCCTGATAGACCTGTACTACTGACTCGGATTGATGGGCATGCCGCTATTGCCAATCAAAAAGCAGTATCGCTTGCTGGTATAACAGGAAAGGAAAGAATAATTGGCGGTGAAGTGGTCGTTAGTAAAGGCAAACCAACTGGCATTCTAATTGATAATGCGGTTGAAATAGTAAATAAAATAATCCCCCCTACTAATGATGACGACTTTAGAAAAGCGATTTTAAAAGCACAACAAAACTGTCTGGCAGTTGGACTTACTACTATAGACGATTGTGGGTTAGACGCCCCTGTGGTTGAAAAAATAAAGCAATTGCAAGACCTTGATTCACTCCGTATTCGGCTTTATGTAATGCTAAGCGATAAGCCGGATAACTACACCTATGCAGAAAAAAATGGAAAACTAATAACGGATCGACTTACAGTTAGAAGTTTTAAAGTATATGGAGATGGAGCACTGGGTTCACGAGGGGCCTGTCTTTTGAAAGACTATACGGATCGACCTGGACATCTTGGATTTTTATTAAGTAACCCTGCACATTTTGATAGCGTAGCTAGCTGGTGTGCAAAATCGGGTTGGCAAATGAATACCCACGCCATAGGTGATAGCGGAAATCGAACCATTTTAAAAACCTATGCGCGTTATCTAAAAAAAGAAGATGACCTACGCTGGCGGATAGAGCACGCGCAGGTGGTAAACCCAAATGACCTCAATTATTTTGGGCAATACCAAATCATCCCCTCTGTCCAACCTACACACGCCACTTCAGATATGTATTGGGCAGAAAAAAGACTCGGCAATGAGCGAATCGAACACGCCTATGCCTATCAGACCTTACTAAAACAGAATGGCTGGATTCCATTGGGAACAGACTTCCCAGTAGAAGATATTTCCCCCTTCAAAACTTTTTATGCAGCTGTAACACGTCAAGATGCAACCGGTTGGCCAGAGAATGGCTTTCAAAAAAAAGAAGCACTAAGCAGAGAGGAAGCCTTGCGCGGTATGACAATTTGGGCTGCTCGCGCCAATTTTGAAGAAACTAAAAAAGGAAGTTTGGAAAAAGGGAAATGGGCAGATTTTATAATACTGGATAAAGATTTGATGAAGGCCTCCCCTGCTGAATTACTTAAAATCAATACCCTAAGTACCTACATCAATGGAGTTAAAGTGCATGCAGCTGCTCAATGAACACCCGTAATAAAATGGACCCCTTTCGCATAGCAGTACTTGACCTATATCAAGGGGAAGCTAATCAAGGGATGAGAGGTATACAGTCAATTATTGAATCCTGGAGTGAACAAAAGGGAGTAAGGACGCAAGTGGATTACTTTGACGTTAGAATTAAAAAACAAATTCCAGACCTGTCCTACGATGCGTATATATCAAGTGGAGGACCAGGAAGTCCATTAGATTCCCGCTATGAGGATTGGGATGTAGCCTGGTGTCAGTGGCTGGACCAGCTCAATCGCTGGAACCAACATGCTTCACAAGGTCAGGAAAAGCATATATTCTTTATTTGCTTTTCCTTTCAATTAGCTTGCCGTTTTTTTTCAATTGGAGTTGTTTGCAAAAGAAGATCTACATCATTCGGCGTATTCCCAGTTTCTCAAACAGAGGAGGGAAAACAAGAAGTTATATTCGACGGTCTAAAGAACCCTTTTTATGCTGTTGACCACCGAGACTATCAGCTTATTCATCCAAATCTAGAGCGAATCAAAGAGATGGGAGGCCGACTTCTCTGTCTTGAGAAAGAGAGATCCCATGTCCCCTACGAAAGAGCTGTAATGGCAGTTCGCTTTAACGCGCATATGATCGGCACACAGTTTCACCCGGAGGCTGATCCTCAGGGAATGACCCACTATCTTAACCAAGATGACAAAAGAAAGACTGTGATTGGAAAGCATAGCGAGGAGAAATTAAAAAGTATGTTAGCTGACCTCCAAGATCCTTCCAAAATCCAATGGACAAAAAGCCGTGTTTTGCCCAATTTCCTAGATAAGGCCTATCAGGAAGTAACAAGCAAAACAATCTAGAAACTCACTGAATCTGATTGCAATGATTCCAGCTATTCGACAATATTATAACGCAACATATAACACTTCACAATATACATCCCTGGTGGAGTCAATTAAAGAGCAATATCCAGGTAAGCTAGACTTTCGTATCGCCGAAACACCACTTTTTATCCCAAAGGCTTTCGAACGCCAAATGATGGAGACCTGCAATTATATTTTATCAGTAATTCAAGACACCTCCTTTATATCAAAGACAGAACAAGCAATTCCTCCTGCATTTCGAATAGAAGGAAATGAAGGGAAACCTCAATTTATGGTCTTTGATTTTGGCATTTGTAAAAATGAAACTGGAAACTACGAGCCTCAATTGATAGAGATGCAAGGGTTTCCCTCCCTTTTTGCTTATCAGGTTATATTAGATGAGGCCCTTCGTGATTATCTGCCGATTCCATCATCCATGACTACCTATTTAAATGGAAAGACGAAGGATACCTATTTAGAGTTATTAAAAGAAATAATCCTGGGAAATCATCAAAAGGAAGAAGTAATACTATTAGAATTATTTCCCGATAAACAAAAAACCAGAATTGATTTTTCTTGCACTGAAAATCTTTTAGGAATTAAAACAGTTTGCCTAACGAAGATAATTCGTAAAGAAAACAAGTTATTCTATACCCACGAGGGTCAACTAAAGCCTATCAAACGCATCTACAATCGACTCATTTTTGACGAATTACAGTATCAAACTAAAACAGTGCAATCCAGCTTTACAGCACTTCAAAAAGGTGTAGAAGTAGAATGGTGCAATCACCCACACTGGTATTATAGAATCAGCAAGTTTACCCTTCCATTTCTTCATCACCCTAATATCCCCTCCTCTTACTTCCTACATGAGGTAAAACAATTGCCTGCCAACCTAGATCAATATGTACTTAAACCACTTTTTTCGTTTGCAGGACAAGGTGTTGAAATTGATTTAAATGAGGACATACTGCAAAAAATTAAAGACCCTGAAAACTGGTTATTGCAAGAAAAAGTAGCTTATGCGGATTGTATTGAAACACCAGATGGCCCTGCAAAGGGTGAAGTACGACTATTTTATTGGTGGCCAGCAGGCGCACCGAGTCCAATTCCAGTTAATAATCTGGGAAGAATCAGTAAAGGGAAAATGATGGGCACACTTTACAATAAAGACAAGAATTGGGTTGGCGCAACCTGTTGTTATTTTGAAAGATAATGCTACCGTCTACTTTTAAAGATTATTACCAGATCCTAGGCATAGAGCCAGGAGCACATCCAACGGAGGTTAAAAAAGCATGGCGGGCTCTAGTTCGTAAATGGCACCCCGATGTCTCCGGTTCAGAGCAGATTAATGCCAAAATATTCCAAGACATACAGGAAGCATACGAAACGCTGATTGATCCGTTAAAAAAAGAAAAATACCTCCAGCAACGATGGCTTCAGCAAGTAACACAAACAAAACCCATTCCTGCTCCCACTAACTCCAATGAACTATTGCATGCAATCATTAAAGTTGAACAACTGGTCTATAAGACGGATAGCTACCGGCTAGATACTGACTTTATTGAACAATATATCCTCTTTCTATTGACACCAAGTTCAATTGAACTAGTAAATGAACTCGAAGATCCTGTAGTTAGTAAAGAAATCACAAAACTAACTTTACGATGCTGTATCAAACTGCCCGCAAAGAGTCGGATTGCAGTATTAAATGCACTATCAGGGCTAAAACAGCCCGATAGTATAAGGCTAATTGCAGTTTACAAAAAAGAAAACATCTTACGCTGGACACTTGAAAGATACAAGACGGCAATTATGCTGCTTATTGTTGCCTTGCTTTGTTGGTTAATAAGTTCACTGGCTTAAAAAAGTACCGGTACCTTTGCAACCATGCATTATTGTTCCGTTGAAAAAATTTCAAAAAGTTACGGCATACAGCCTCTATTTACTGATCTCAGCTTTCATATCAATGAAGGAGATCGCATTGCTCTCATTGCAAAAAACGGAACGGGGAAATCCACCCTTCTCAAAATGCTAGCAGGACAGGAACATCCTGAAGAAGGTAAAATTTGGTTGCATAAGGAGGTTGATGTAGTTTTTTTTGAGCAGAACCCATCGCTTGCAAATGACAAAACCGTTGCAGAAAATATTTTTTTTCATAACCACCCAGTTATGAACGTAATCCGGGATTATGAATTTGCCGTGGCATCGAACCAGCCAACTCTGATAGAACAGGCAATTAGTCGGATGGACGAATTACAGGCCTGGGATGCAGATGCGAAAGTAAAACAAATACTTAGCAAACTTAATGTTCGGCAGTTAGATAAACCAGTGGGTATTCTAAGCGGCGGACAACAGAAAAGAGTAGCGCTTGCAAAAACACTAATCGACATTGGATTTGGCCACAAAAAAGTTCTACTAGTAATGGACGAACCAACCAACCACCTGGATGTAGAAATGGTGGAATGGATGGAGTCGTACCTAACAAAAGAAAATACTACTCTCCTGCTAGTTACACACGATCGCTATTTTTTAGATGCCATTTGTAAAGAGATTTGGGAATTAGATCGTGGTAAATTATTTACTTATCATGGCGACTATGCCAACTACCTAGAGCGCAAGGCCGCCAGACTGGAAAGCGAACAAGCAACGCATGCCAAAAACAGAAATCTATATCGCAGAGAATTAGAATGGATGCGGAAGCAGCCTAGGGCAAGGACTGTAAAAAGTAAAAGCAGACAGGACCGCTTTGGCACTATTGAAAAAGCAGCAAAACAAGCTCAATCAGAACAAACACTCCAGCTACAATTAAAGATGAGCAGACTGGGTGGGAAAATAATTGAACTGAAAAAGGTATACAAATCATATGGCGACTTCAACATATTGAAAGGATTTGATTATACATTTAAACGAGGAGAAAGAATTGGCGTAGTGGGTCCTAATGGAGTAGGAAAATCTACTTTTTTACACATACTCCAAGGACTAGAACCCGCGGATAGCGGCAAAATAAATGTGGGGGAGACTATTGTGTTTGGCTACTATTCGCAACAAGGCCTACAATTAAAAGAAGACAAACGAGTAATCGAGTTCGTAAAATCAATTGCCGAGAGCTTTCCTCTAGAAAAAGGCGGAAGTCTTTCTGCTGCCCAGTTTCTTGAGCTTTTTTTATTTGAACCAGACAAACAACACACTTTTATCAGCAAGTTAAGTGGAGGGGAAAAGAGGAGACTGCACTTGCTTTCAATTCTATTTAAAAATCCAAATTTTCTGATACTGGACGAACCGACAAATGATTTAGATCTCCCAACCCTAAGTGTCTTAGAGAATTTTCTATTGGAGTTTAACGGATGTTTACTAATTGTATCACATGACCGATATTTCATGGACAGACTCGTCGATCACTTGTTTGTATTTACTGGAGAGGGGCAGATTAAAGATTATCCAGGCAATTATTCACAATACCGGGATGAAAAAGCAATGCCACGAGAAAAAGAGGAGACTAGCAACCTAATTTCAGATTCAGCAGTTACGGATTCAAATAACATCCCTACTGCGCGTATAAGTTATAAAGAGAAAAGAGAGTTTGAACAACTGGGAAAAGACATCCAGCAGTTAACTGTAAACAAAGCTGCATTAACTGAAAAATTAAACAGTGAAGGGCTACCCTTTGAAACGCTGCAACAAACAGCACTTGTCTTAGAACAAACCATGCAGGAGCTTGATCAAAAAGAATTACGATGGCTGGAACTGAGCGAAAAAATTGACTCCTATTCTTCCAAATAGTCCAAGTCCTTATGAAAAGTTTCGCGTGTTAACGCGGCAGCCACAACGGTGATAGCCATAATAATTAACCCAGTATAAATCCCTGCATCTACATACCCGATAGAAGGTTGCCTTTCAAACCACTTGAATAAGGGAAGAATAAAAATAGCTAACATACCACGGACCATATTAGGAATTGTAGTAGCAGCGGTGGCTCGCAAATTAGTGCCGAATTGTTCGGCACCCATCGTTACAAAAATGGCCCAGAAACCTGTTCCAAAGCCAAGTCCGGCACAAATCCAATATAGCTGTGCAGCACTACCACCCCATAACATAGTAAAGTAGGCTATCATAAAAGCGATAGTAATGCCGTAAAAAACAAAGAGAGCTTTACGACGACTCTGGAGGTACTGACTCAACAAACCAATTAAAATATCACCTATCGAGATAGCCGCATAGGCATACATAATTGCCTTTCCTGGATCAATTTTTTCCTGGATCCCAAATTCACGGGCAAAATCGTTCGAGAACGTAACCAAGATCCCAATCACAAACCAAGTTGGAAGTCCTATCAAAATACCGAGGATGTAACGCTTGAATCGATCTGCACTGGAGAAAAAGGAAAGAAAATTACCACGAGAAACACTTGTTGTTTTTACTTGATTATATAAACCTGATTCAAAAACAGAAATACGAAGCAGCAAAAGAAGAATACCTAAGCCACCTCCGATAAAATAACAGGTTCGCCAATCAAACAATTCTTTCATAAAGTAAGCCAGTACAGCACCCGTTAAACCAATGCCAGCAACTAGTGATGTAGCCACTCCCCTTTTTGCTTTGGGTACAATTTCAGATACTAATGTGATGCCAGCACCTAATTCACCAGCAAGACCCAGACCCGCCACAAAGCGAACCCATTTGTACTGCTCCACAGTTTCCACAAACCCATTAGCGATATTGGCAAGGGAGTAAAGAACAATAGAACCAAACAGTACACTTAATCGCCCACGCTTATCACCTATAATACCAGATACAATTCCGCCAATCAGTAAGCCCCACATTTGCCATTGTAAAATGATCTCGCCATCTGCTTTGACCTGATCAGGCGTTAAACCTAAGGATGCTAAACTGGGCACGCGAATAATGCCAAACAAGAGTAGATCATATACATCTACAAAATAACCTAAGGCGGCCACTACAACCGCCAGATTAAAAATGGAAGGTTCCTTTTGGCTACTATTTTTCATCCGAAATTTTCCCCCAAATCATTTTAATTAGAACAGGTGCCGTGGTAATAAAAACAATTCCCAGCACAATTACTTCCAAGTGCTCTTTCAAGTCAAATCCAAATTGAGCAAGAATCCACTTTTGTAGGAAGTAACCAGAGAAAATCATGGATACCACCCACGCTACAGAGCCTACAACATTAAAAAAATGAAATTTCTTTTTATCCATCTGCACAATCCCTGCCACAATAGGAGCAAAGGTTCTGATCAACGGAAGAAATCGAGCGCCAATTACCGCTAACCCTCCATGTTGTTGGTAGAAATCTCTTGCCTGAAACAAATACCGCTTTTTAAACAGTAGACGGTCACGCCAATTATACATAGCCGGGCCCACTTTCTGTCCCGTCCAATAGCCAGCACTATTACCCAATATACCTGCTACAGCAATTAAACCAGATAGCACAAACAAATCAATCCATTCGTTGCGAATTGCTCCTAGCCCTAATAATTGAAGGAACTGATTTGCTAAACCAGGCACCATCTCACCCGCTTTTGTTGTAATCGTGTGTGCATAAATTCCTGCCACAAATAATAGAGAATCGCCCGGAAGAAAAAATCCCATAAATAATCCGGTTTCGGCAAATACTACAAATAGTAATAGCCAAAGACCGCCATTCTCTACATAAAATTGAGGTTGCAATAAATTACTCCAATGAAAAGAAGCCAATAAGGTTAACAACATACGGATTAAAATTTATTAGGCCTGATCCAATTCGCCTTCCCATTTACTCACAACGGTTGTAGCCAATGCATTACCAACAACATTGGTTGCCGAGCGAAACATGTCACAAAAGTGATCAATCGGAAGGATCAAGGCCACTCCCTCTGGAGGAATGCCAAACATGGAACATGTAGCCAAAACAATTACTAGTGAGGCACGCGGAACACCAGCAATCCCCTTACTGGTCAGCATCAATACAAGTAACATGGTGATTTGCGTACCTAAATCCAACTGTATGCCATAGGCTTGTGCAATAGCTAAACTGGCAAAAGTCATATACATCATACTACCATCCAGGTTAAAGGAGTAGCCCAGCGGTAATACAAAAGAGACAATTTTGTTACGGCAACCAAATCGCTCCAGCTCTTCAGTTAATTTCGGAAAAACAGCCTCACTACTAGTAGTGCTGAAAGCAATAAGCAGCGGTGTCCCGATGTGACGCAATAAACTTGTCATCCGTTTTCCAATTATCAAATAACCCACTGCTAAAAGAAGTATCCATAACAAGGCTATCCCAATCAGGAAATACAGGAAGTAAATAATATAAAACTGGAAGATGCCAAGCCCCTTTGCAGCCACTACAGCAGCCAAGGCTCCAAAAACACCATAAGGTGCAAAATTCATCACATACCCCACCATTTTCAGTATAATATGAGAAACAGCATCCAGTGCTTTGATTACAGGTTTGGCAGTATCCCCCATGGCGGTTGTAGCTACTCCAAAGAATAAAGAGAATACAACAAGTTGTAAAACTTCATTGGTAGCCATCGCTTCCACAAAACTTTTTGGAATAACATGCTCTACAAATTTCTCCAAGGAAAACTCCTGCTTTTTAGTGAGAAGATCTTTCACTCCTTCTGTATCAGCTTGCGCGAGATCAATGAATGTACCGGGCTTAAGAAGATTAACAAGTACCAACCCAATACTCAGGGAAACCAATGATGCGGAGATAAACCATAGCATGGATTTACCACCCACGCGGCCCACCGCCTTAAGATCGCCCAGTTTAGCAATTCCAACTACCAATGTTGCAAAAACCAAGGGAGCAATGATCATTTGTACCAGCCGGATAAAGACTTTCCCTAGTAATTTAATCTGCGTGGAGAAGGACTTTATAAATTCAGGAGAAGCATTTGTATGAACCAAGTAACCGACTACAATGCCAAGAAACATGGCAAGAAGAATATACTGAGTGAGACGGCTTTTAGGTTGCATAGCAAATCGTTTTTGTAAGCAGGAGTTCGAAAATCGGGAAAAAAAATGGCAATGAGAAATTTACAGTTTATAGCAAAGCTGTGTAATTCGAATTAACTATCTTACCAGACAAATTGCTATATCGCATGTCTACCCCTACCTCAACCTTCAAGCCAACATTGGGCCTACTCGATGGCACTATGATTGTTGCCGGATCCATGATTGGCTCTGGTATTTTTATTGTTAGCGCAGATATTACACGAAACGTGGGAAGTGCAGGCTGGCTGATTGCCGTTTGGCTACTCACTGGATTTATGACATTAACCGCTGCAGTAAGTTATGGAGAATTGAGTGGCATGTATCCCAAAGCGGGCGGTCAGTACGTATACTTGAAAGAAGCCTACAATCCTCTGATGGGATTTCTTTATGGTTGGAGTTTTTTTGCCGTAATTCAAACCGCAACGATTGCTGCAGTGGGAGTTGCCTTTTCAAAGTTTCTTGCTTACCTGGTTCCTGAACTTGGAAATAACTATTTTTTGTTTGATGCGGGCATTACTAAAGTTTATGCAGGACAACTGGTGGCTATTTTTATTATTGTATTACTCACTTACATTAACTCTCGTGGAGTTAAAGAAGGTAAATTAATCCAGACCATTTTTACCAGTGCAAAATTGCTGTCGCTGTTTGGCCTAATCCTATTTGGATTCTTGTTGGTGAAAAATAGTTATTGGGACCAAAACTGGGCAACCGGATTTCAGGCTGCTCAGGATATGGGCGTAAAGGACAACGCGGGAGGACTCTTGCCAACTTCTTGGACTCCCATTGGAGGTGCTGCTTTACTTGGTGCCATTGCTGCAGCAATGGTGGGCTCCATTTTTAGTAGCGATGCCTGGAACAATGTAACATTCATTGCTGGGGAAATGAAAAATCCCAAACGAAATATTGGCCTGAGTCTTTTTCTGGGAACATTAATTGTTACGCTTATTTATGTTTCAGCTAACCTCATGTACTTGCATGTACTGCCTTTACGGGATCTAGCTTTCCCAGCAGACGACCGAGTTGCTGTAGCCGCCGCAAACATCATTTTCCCAGCCTTTGGTACTACGCTAATTGCGGTGTTGATCATGGTTTCAACATTTGGATGCAATAATGGATTAATTATGGCAGGTGCCAGGGTTTACTACACCATGGCTAAGGACGGACTATTTTTCAAACAGGCGGGAAATCTAAATAAGCAGGCTGTACCTCAAGCAGCTTTGTGGGTACAGTGCATTGTTGCTGCCATCTGGAGTTTAAGTGGCCGCTATGGACAACTGCTTGACATGATATCCTTTGTAGTAGTGTTATTTTACATGCTAACCATTGCAGGAATTTTTATTCTAAGAAAAAAACAACCTGATCTGGAGCGTCCTTATAAAGCCTTTGGATATCCTTTTTTACCAGGTTTGTACATTCTAATGGGAGCTGCTTTTTGCCTTTTACTGATCATATATAAGCCCGAGTTTACCTGGCCTGGATTGATCATTGTTTTAATGGGCGTCCCCCTTTATTATCTTGCCCTTGCCCGTCAAAAAAAGGTTGAATAACCATAAATATTGACAGTTTAGGCCCGCATTACCTATCTTAGAACTCCTAAAAAACCTACGCATGAGCTTGTTTGTTAAAAAGCCCTTGGATCAAATTCTTGCCCAAGCGGCCGACAGTGAAAAAGGATTGAAAAGAACCCTGGGAGCAGGAAACCTGATTGCCCTAGGAATTGGTGCTATCATTGGCGCCGGTTTGTTTGTTCGCACTGCTGCTGCAGCTGGTCAGGCTGCAGGACCCGCTGTAACACTTTCGTTTATTGTTGCTGCCATTGGCTGTGCCTTTGCAGGACTGTGTTATGCTGAGTTTGCTTCAATGATCCCCATTGCAGGAAGCGCTTATGCATATTCTTATGTTACCATGGGAGAATTAGTTGCCTGGATAATTGGTTGGGCGCTTATCATGGAGTACGCCTTAGGAGCTGCCACCGTTTCAATTGCATGGAGCGAATATTTAAATAAGCTGCTAGGAGGAGGTATTCCCTATGAATGGTGCCACTCCCCTTTTGAAAGCTTTACTGATTCTGCAGGTGTCTATCATCAAGGAATCATGAATGCCCCTGCATTAATCATATTACTTGCACTTACCTTGTTGCTAATCAAAGGAACCCAAGAATCTGCGCTAGTAAATGCAGTGATTGTATTTATTAAAGTGGCTATTGTTATTCTATTTATTGCTATCGGCTGGCAATTTATTCGTCCAGAAAATCATACACCCTACTTGATTCCTGCTGATACAGCTCCCATTGCAGATCAGGCTGGAAAAATTATTGCAGACTACAGTGGCTGGAATAAACACGGATGGGGTGGAGTACTCGGAGGCGCTGCTATTGTATTCTTTGCCTTCATCGGATTTGATGCAGTAAGTACAGCTGCACAAGAGGCCAAAAATCCCAAGCGTGATATGCCTATTGGGATCCTTGGTTCACTTGTGATCTGTACCATCCTCTATATTTTGTTTGGACACGTGCTCACCGGTGTAGCCCCCTGGACTGATTTTGTGGACCCCGAAAAAGGCAGAGAGGCTTCTGTTGCTTATGCAATCAGCACCTACATGACCGATTATCAATGGCTGGCAAATGCAGTAACGGTTGCCATCTTAGCAGGATTCTCCTCTGTAATCCTAGTAATGTTGATGGGACAAAGTCGAATTTTTTATACCATGAGTAATGACGGTTTGATTCCAAAAGCATTTGGCGAGCTTCATCCTAAATTTAAAACTCCCTATAAGTCCAATTGGATCCTTTTCTTTTTTGTAGGTGGATTTGCAGCCTTTGTGCCTGGTCACGTAGCCGGTGATTTAACCAGTTTTGGAACTCTATTTGCATTTGTGCTAGTTAGTATCGGCGTTTGGATTTTACGCGTAAAATCGCCTGAAATTGAGCGTCCATTCAAAACTCCAATGGTTCCTGTAGTATGCACGCTTGGCGCACTTATATGCTTGGCCATGATTGTAGGACTGGATATGCAAACCCTTAAAGTTGCCTTCCTATGGATGGCCGTTGGACTGGTTGTTTATTTTGCCTACAGTCGTCATCATAGTAAGCTAAAGAAGTAGTAGCTTGCAGCCCTGAATTTTATTTCATGGGAAGAATTTTTGAAGTAAGAAAAGGCGCCATGTTTGCCCGTTGGGATAAAATGGCTAAAGACTTTACCCGTATTGGTAAAGAAATTGCTATTGCTGTTAAAGCCGCCGGACCAGAGCCTGATAATAACCCTGCCTTACGCAGATGTTACTTAAATGCAAAGGCATGTAATATGCCTAAAGACAGAGTGGAAGCAGCCATTAAACGGGCAATGGGTAAAGATACTAGCAGCTACGAAGAAATTACGT
>ENA-ORFA01000812-ORFA01000812.1-marine-metagenome-genome-assembly--contig:-NODE-812-length-12843-cov-2.647893_pt1 | contig 12843 bp, 9 predicted proteins | sample MGYA00248621_ERZ508587 | MGnify/ENA primary metagenome ERZ508587 (study PRJEB26250, sample SAMN06266239) | marine metagenome | isolation source: Columbia River Estuary | place: USA:Columbia River Estuary... | reverse complement strand
CGTTCCAGGCGCAAATTAATAGCATGAGTGATTTGTTTTTGAGGAATTCTTACAGTAATCAATTGATTTGGGAAGATTTTAAACTTCAATTTGAGTATTCGAACATAAATAAAGATTTTGCAGCCGACAAAGGGCATTCGGTAAGAAAATCAAATGTCGATATTAATTTCACCTCTTCCCTTACGCTTGCAGGTAGTACCTTAAGTTGGTTAACCGCAAATAAGGACACGATAAGCGGTGGACAACATACCTTTTACGGGAATGTGTTTGCGCAATTTGTTAGAGCGGACAACTTATTAGTTTTAACAAAGCGGTTCAATTCAACATACCAATTAGCAGGTAAATTAATGGCCGGTGTTGGTGTTCCTTACGGAAACTCTACCACCTCTATGCCTTACGATTATAGCTTCTTTGCGGGGGGAGCAAACGATAATAGGGGTTGGAAAGCTCGTATGCTAGGTCCAGGGATTTATAAAAGTTATCTTGATTCTACAGGGACTGCTACACAAATTGGCGATATTCGAATGGGGGGCTCAGTGGAATTTAGATTTTCTATGAGCCAGATGCTAAAATCAGTTGTTTTTGCTGATTTTGGTAATATATGGACAACCAAAGCAGATGATGATCGAGCGGGCGCAGAAATATCAGCGCAGTTTTTTAAACAGGTTGCCTTAACCTTAGGGACCGGTTTACGCATTGATTTAGATTTCTTCTTAGTTCGTTTTGATATCGGATTTCCAATATATAATCCTTCCCTGCCGGATAATGCACGTTGGGTATTTCAAGACCGTACGCCGTACTATTTGGAAGGAGTCCAGTATTACAATATTACGGGGACACTCGATAAACAGCTTGAAGGGGCAAAAAGCAAAATGCCTAAACCCTTCATTCCAGCACTTCATTTTGGGATAGGCTTACCTTTTTAATATTGATTTCATGAAAAATTTCTGGTTCGGACTTATTCTTCTTGTAAGTGGTTCTTGCATGAAAGGTAAACAGGTTGATTTGATAGTTCACAATGCAAAAATTCATTGTATGGATGATCAAAATACCGTTGAAGACGCCATGGCTATCAAGGATGGCAAAATTGTAGAAGTAGGTCCGGAGCGTCAAATACTGAATAAATACAGGGCAGACGAGATTCGGGATGCAAAGCAACGCGATGTATATCCCGGTTTTACTGATGCGCACACGCACATGTTTTCTTTGGCTAAACAAAATCTCGGCGTTGATTTAACGGGTTGTAAGTCCATGGAAGAGGTGGTGGATCGAATCAAGGCTTACCTGAAAAAAAAGAAACGAACCTTCGTAATTGGACGAGGGTGGGACCAAACACGTTGGAAAGACGACCGAATGCCAACCAAGGAAATGATTTCAAAGGCCTTTCCTTCAATTCCTGTTGCGTTATATCGGATAGATGGTCATGCCTTGTTAGTCAATGAGGCCTTACTGATTACCTTAGATCGGCCCAAGTCGATAAGATTAAACGACCCCTTTGAAACCGGATTATTCATTGATAATGACATGTCAATTCCTGAGAAAGAATTAAAAGATTTCACGGAAAAAGAGTATGAGGAGGAGTTGTTGAAGATTCAAGAAAAACTCTATGCGTTTGGAGTTACAGGAGTCCATGAGGCTGGGGTGAATCGCTGGCAGGTTAATTTATTAAAACGCTTAGTGCAGCAAAACCGCTTATCCATGGATGTTTATGCTATGCTTATCGCAACTGAAGAAAATTATCAGTTTGCCAAACAAAATGGGCTGATTTCCTTGAAAAACCTGCGTGTGCGTAGTTTTAAATTGTATATGGATGGAGCTTTAGGCTCTAGCGGGGCGCTATTAAAAACACCCTATGCAGATCAACACGGACATACAGGACTTCAATTAACGAGTGAAGCAGGGTTGTCCATGTGGATAGAACGCTGTTTAGCCTTAGGGTATCAGCTAAATACACATGCCATTGGTGATAGAGGGAATCAACTGGTGTTGACGGCGTATAAACGAACTTATGAGCAGAATCCTGATCATAGGTGGCGAATTGAACATGCACAAGTCGTTGATCCGGCAGATTTACATTTTTTTGGTGATTATGCGATTTTTCCATCTGTTCAGCCTACGCATGCAACGTCAGATCAGGATTGGGCAGAAAATAGACTCGGAAAAAATAGAATGAAAGGGGCTTATGCTTACCGTTCTTTGTATAATCAGTTTGGCATGTTAGCGTTAGGAACAGATTTCCCTGTGGAAGAAATTAATCCATTTTTAACCTTGAGGGCAGCCGTATTCAGAAGGGATAAAAATGATTATCCTAAAAATGGATTTTTGTTAGAAGAAGGATTGGACTTAAATACTGCCTTAAAAGGAATGACGGTTTGGCCCCAATTTGCTTCGTTTAGTGAAGCGGAGCGCGGCATGTTAATTCAAGGAATGGAAGCTACGTTTTTTATTTGCGCAAAACCAATCTCAAGTAAAGAAATACCGGTAGATAATTACGCTAAGGCTACGTTTGTGCGTGGGAAGAAAGTGTTCGATGCCGTATCCTTTTAGAAGGAAGGACAGCTAATTTTTCTGAAGTTTTTGGCCTTCTTTTTACAAGCTAAATTCAAGCCAAGAGAAACTTCATGCGATCCACCAGAAACACCATTTCCTAATTTAGAGACGGTTATGTCGTATGAATAACCAACTTTGAATTTAGGTGTAGTTATACCAAGACAAAGGATAAATGCATCTCGATTTCTATACCAGGCTCCTGCGGTGAAATTCTCATATTTGATATATGTACCAATGTTTAATTCTTGGAACCCATTTTGGTATTGATAAATGATGTTTGGCATGATCGAAGTAGAATTAGAAAACTTGTTTCTACCTAATTTAATATTCGCACCCGCATGACCTGTAAATCGCATTGGTAATTTACTTGTTCCAAGTATCATAGATTCATCTGGTGTATTTAAGTGATGAGCGGCAAATCCGAAATAGAAGATGTCGGTGTACCCAACAATTCCTGCAGACGCATCGAAATAGCCTCTTTTACCATTACCTCTCGGAACATCCCCTGTTTGATAAATAAACCCTCTTCTTGGGTCAATCATATCTCCAAAGGTTAATTTACTCCAATCTAAATATTTTTGATAATACGCAGCTCGTGCACCAAACATCATTGAGAACTTACGATTCACTCTTAAATTATACGAATAAATAGCACCTACCATGGTAGTTGAAATCGTACCACGTCCTTGTTGGTCATGGGTAGCAATGAATCCAAGTCCACCTGAAATACTTTTTACATAACTATCGTATGCTAAACTATAGGTAATGTAATTTCCTGTCAATTGAGGCCATTCATTTCTGTAATTCATTGCTATTCGCGGACATCCTGTGGAACCTGCTAACGCGGGATTTAAATATATAGGATTAGCATAGAACTGTGTAAAGGTTGGATCTTGTGCCAATACATCAACAGATACTAAAGATAGCAAGGCCAAAAAGATGATTTTTTTCATGTTCATAGTTACAAATATAAATAACGTCTTGTTTTTCGACTAATGTTCGTGTTAATTCTTAAAGTTAATTGATGAATATATGATGGTTCAATACTCGTCAACGGCTTTGTTTTAAGGCTTTGAGCGATAAAAGAAAAGTTTTCGGCTTGGTACCCAACAAGTGCTCCAACGGATGCATTTGAGCCATAATTACCCCCAATTACAATTCCTTTAACTTGAATTGTTGCACCAATTTGGGTTAAATTACTTGTAAGACCTACCGAATGACTTAACATGGGTGAAAACATGATTTCACCTTTTTTAGCGGTGAAATCTGTGCCAATAAATAGGGTAGAGGTTTGCTTAGCTCGAATGATGGTATCGTATTTATTCGTGTGAATATTATCCTGGTGTTTTAATAAATTTTGTGTCGATATTCCGAGATAAACAGGACCTAAATTCAAATTCATACCCACATTCAAATCCCTGTATAATAAGTGTTGTCCAATAGGTTTTGACAAATCATAATTGAATTGTTGCAGGTGATTTGTTGTGTACTCAAAGCTAGAAAGACCAGTTGTTTTTGCTGAATTAATAGATTTTTGACCAAATACGTACGAAATAGATGGTTCAATTGAAAGGTATCTACCCATGGCAATTTTAGGGGAGTATATTAATCGTACATTCCAATCTTTTATTGCCCCGTTTCCAAAATCTGTATAGTTCGCTACGGTACCAAATCCGCTTTTTAAATTTCTAGAATAGCCATCTATAGATAGTTGCTGAGTCAATTTTTGGTTGGTACTCCCAATCCATCGAGCGAAAGCGCTTGTTTGAAATCGAGTTTGTGATCTATTTCCGGCAAAAGCATCCGAAATATCTAAGTGACTCTTTTCTTGCATGAAGTATACACGGTCTTTTTGTGTAGCGCTTACAACTACTTTTCTCAAGTATTTCCCTAAAACAGACGAACGACTTAACTTAAGTTCTGGAAGCTGAATTTTTAATGGATGTTTGGTTGGCGCTATTTCTTTACCATCTGTAGTATTTAATAATAACAATCCTTCCGTACCTTGGATAAGGATGGGTCTTGCTAAACGCAACGATATAGCATTAATCGCTTCAAATTCATGCACATTATTTGAACCCATTGAAGATGATATGGCAGCACCAGCAGATGACTTGGGTAAATCAGCATCTTGGATAGGTTTCAACCCATTCCACAAGACTTCCATAACGTTCCCTTGATTTGCAATCATATTTCCATTGGAATACGTTAAGGATTGCTTTTTGTTACTATGTGTATATTTAGGATTAACCTTCGAACCGTTTTTATTTTCGTGTTCCGGCTGTGTTGTGCCTGCATCCTGATGTTGATGCGTGGATGAAAATGGTTGCTCAACGAAATACAGTGAGATTAGCGAGCCAATGCATATCATCACTACCGCTGAAGAAAATAACCACATCGCTACAGGTCGCTTTTTTCGGTTCTCTTCTTCCACTTCGTTGACACCAAAATTCATAGAGGCAACGAAGGCAGGGTCAATGGCTGGAAAATTAACTTTAGATTGTTCCCATGCATGTAAATCGTTCTCATAGGAAGGATTCAACAAGAGAAATAGATCTAATTCTTGCTCTTGCTCCAACGACAGATTGCCTTCGATTCGATCGAAAAGCCATTGGTCAATATTTTCATGCGTAGGAGAACTCAAGCGAAATGATGAACTGTTTTTAACTGATTTTTTACTTTTACCCGGGCTCTAAATAAATACACCTTAACCTGCGAAGGGCTTAGATTTAGCATTACTCCGATTTCTTCGTAGGAGTAACCTTCTAAGTCACGCATTAATAAAATGCTTTTTTGCAAAGGGGGTAACATACCAACCGTCCGTTCAATGATTTCGTTACTTTCAAATTCATGAGCATCCATGTACGGAGCCCCTTGAAGTTGAATGGATTGCATGTAGTCAATTCGTGCCCTTCGTTTTATGAAGTTTAACATCGCATTGTGCGTACACGTGAACAACCAACTTTTAACTTTATCCTGATCGATTCGATCTACATTTAACCAAAGTTTGACAAAAACATCTTGTACGATGTCTCTAGCATCCTCAGAGGACCCTAGAAAATTCAATGCAAAACGGTAAAGACTTACCTGATGCACTTGAACCACATGCGTATATTCACTTTTATTCAACCTGTTAGTTTCAGTTAAAACAATTCGTTTCAAGCAAAAGTTACACGTTTAGTAACCCTGCCTTAACAAATATAAATGAATATGAGTATCCGTCGACTTCGGTCGAATATTAATTACTTTTGAATGAATATTTACAGGGGCTCAGCGAGTATTAAAACCCGAAATTATCAAAGCCATTCTGCGTAAGTTGCAAATAATGTTCTTTGTCAAACATAAAAAGTTGGGATGGTTTATGTGGAACACCGCTTTGCTTTTCTTCGAGCGACATCACAATGTTTAACTTCTGGATTTTTCGTCTAAAATTACGTTTATCCAAGGGCTTATCTAAGATAGATTCGTACAGTTTATGCAGTTGACTTAGTGTGAATTTTTCGGGTAATAGATTAAAACCAATCGGTCGAATTTTAATCATTTGCTTCAATCGGGATTTCGCAGATTGAAGGATGTCAAAATGGTCGAATGCCAATTCTTTAATTTCATTAACAGGAATCCATTCTGCTGACTTTGCAAACGAAGAAGGTTGCGGTTGATAGTCTTCCATTTTAACCAAAGAAAAATACGCAACTGTAATAACACGTGCCTCAGGTTGAGCACGTATCGATTGTAACCAGGAACGGTCTGATTCTTTTGAAATACGGTTTGGGTCGCCAAATGCACCAATTTGTTCAAGGTAAATATGTTGCAGGCCTGTTAACTCTTCCAAAACACGATCAGCCGCCTGATCTAAGTGTTCATCGTCATATATTAAATTTCCAGGTAAAGCCCATTGAACACCGTCCGCACCATGTCGATTAATAACTAATACATTTAACTTGTCAAAGTCGAAACCAAAGATGACGCAATCCACCGAAACATTCGGATTGAGTTCAAGTGCTGCGTTTTTTTTGATTTCTTTTCTCACTTTTATCGGAATTTGTATATTTGAAAGTGTTAAAATGACACAAAGAGCGAATTAACCTTATATTAATTTATGATTTTTATAGTAGAAAGCGGTTCAACCAAAAGCGATTGGGTTTTAATAGATGACAAAAATAACCAAAGTTTTTATTCCACCATGGGCTTCAACCCGTATTTCCATTCTTCAGATTTAATCGAATCTGAGTTAAAAAAGAATTCCCCCATGATGATGGTGGCTTATGAAATTACCGAAGTGTATTTTTATGGAGCGGGATGTTCCAGTGACAAAATGAATGCGATTGTTACGGAAGGATTGCAACGGGTGTTTAGTAATGCCAAAATTCATGTAGACCATGATTTGGTCGCGTGTGCCTATTCAACCTATCTTGGTAGACCTGGGATTTCATGTATAATAGGTACTGGATCCAACTCTTGCTATTTTGATGGTAAGGAAGTTTCTGAAGTGGTTCCTGCCTTGGGATATATTTTAGGAGATGAAGGCAGTGGTAGTTATTTTGGGAAAAAATTACTTTCCTCGTATTTATATCATCAGCTGCCCGCGCACCTTGCTACAGATTTTGAAGCAACTTATGGACTTGACAAAGATGCAATTGTAGATAAAGTTTATCGTGAGCCGAATGCCAATGTGTTTATCGCTTCATTTATGCCATTCATCGCCAAGCACAGCGACGAACCGTATTTTCAAGCTATGATTGAGGCCGGATTTAAACATTTCATGGAGGTCCATGTGTGTTGTTATCCGAATTATAAAGAGGCAGACATTCACTTTGTAGGCAGTTTAGCCGGGATTTTTAGGTCAGCATTAGATCGAGCAGCAGCGTCTTTGGGTATTTCGGTAACAAGCGTAATTCGTAAACCCGTAGAAGGATTAGTGAATTATCACCTTAAGTACATTTTAAACGATAAAATTACACAAGCTTAATATGAAGTTTTATACTTTTTTTCTTGGTCTTGCACTTACCTGCACTGGCCTTGCACAGTCAGCAACTAACTTAACGTTAAATGACACTCCTACGCCCATCGCGTCTTCTGTTATTTATGAAGTAAATGTTCGTCAATTCTCTAAGGAAGGTACGTTTGTCGAGGTTCAGAAAGCCCTTCCAAGATTGAAAGCCATGGGGGTTGATATTTTGTGGTTAATGCCGATTAATCCTATAGGTTTGAAAAATAGAAAAGGAAGTCTTGGAAGTTATTATGCCGTGCGCGATTATAAAGGAATCAATCCGGAGTTTGGTACACTTTCCGATTTTAAAAACTTGGTTAACAGTGCGCACAATCAAGGGATTCGTTTAATTATCGATTGGGTAGCGAATCACTCTTCACCAGACAATGTTTGGTTGGATCAAGGGCACAAAGACTGGTACACCTTAGACTCTACCGGAAATGTTCAGCCGACTATCGGTACCGATTGGTGGGATGTGGCAGATTTGAATTACGATAATCAAGACATGCGGAAAGAAATGATTTCTTCGATGAAATATTGGGTTCAAGAATGTAATATTGACGGCTTTCGCTGCGATGTAGCAGGGTGGGTTCCTATGGATTTTTGGATCCAGGCTAGAAAAGAGCTAGAAACAGTTAAGCCCTTGTTTATGTTGGCTGAATCAGAAGGTGCAGATCAACATCAAGCCTTTGATATGACCTACGGGTGGGAATTTCATCACATCATGAATAAAATTGCTCAAGGTAAAGCTGAGCCTTCGGAAATTTTAAGTTACCTGGAAAAGGATAAGAGTTACCCATCAAATGCCATTCGAATGTATTTTACATCGAATCATGACGAGAATTCATGGAACGGCACCGAAATGGAACGTATGGGGGATGCTCGTTTCGTGATGGCCGTGTTGTCCTATGCCTTGAATGGAATGCCATTGATATATAATGGACAAGAAACGTCTTTAGATCGTCGCTTGCTGTTCTTTGAAAAAGATGAAATTAATTGGGATAAAATGGACTTGGAACGTTTTTATACCACACTAAACACCCTAAAGCAATATAATAAGTGCCTTGCTGCTGATCGGAATGAAACCTACATGAACACCGAACTACTGAACGATGGAAAAGTCCTTGTTTTCAAGAAACTATCGAATGAGGTTCCGGATTCCGAGGTGGTTTTTTATTTAAACCTGTCCAAAGAAAAACAAGTAGTAAAAGGTCCAGCTGACTCAAAATCCCAATGGATGAATGTGTTTACCGGAAAACGCTTTAAAAAAGCAAATAAGTCGGTTAAGCTTTCTCCTTGGGGATACTTGGTAATTGCAAAATAGAATCCATGGAACTAACTAAAAAACCAGCGCTAAGTTTTTGGCAAATATGGAATATGAGTTTTGGATTCATGGGAATCCAGTTTGGGTTTGCATTACAAGGAGGGTATATGTCCCGCATATTTCAAACGCTCGGTGCAACACCAGATGAAATTCCTGGACTTTGGATTGCTGCGCCATTAACCGGATTGATCGTTCAGCCAATTATAGGATTTTTGTCTGATCGAACGTGGTCTGTACGTTTCGGTCGACGTAAACCTTACTTTTTAATTGGAGCCATCCTAAGTTCATTTGCCTTGTTTTTTGTTCCATATTCACCAGAATTATGGATTGCTGCCGGGTTCCTTTGGGTGCTTGACGCGTCGATAAACATCAGCATGGAGCCCTTTCGTGCGTTAGTCGCTGATAAATTACCAGACAGTCAGCGTTCCTATGGATTTATTTTACAAACCTTGATTATAGGAATAGGGACGTGGGTTGCATCAAACTTACCCTGGATGGTAACGCAATTAGGTTTTCCTGAATCCGAGGACAAAACAGTAATTCCGGATAATGTTAAAGTAGCCTTTGGAATTGGTGCATTAGTGTTCTTGTTAAGTATTATTTATACGGTTTTAACTACGAAAGAATATCCACCAGCGGATGAAGAACAATTTAAGGCACAAAAGAAAAAAGGTAACTTCATTACCGACTTTTTAGATTCGGTTAGAACCATGTCGTCTACCATGTTAAAATTAGGGGTAGTCCAATTCTTTAGTTGGTTTGCTTTTTTCACCATGTGGAGCATGGCAACTCCTGCACTGACGGCACATGTGTATAACGCACCTGCACCGAATAAATCAGCGTTTAATATGAACTTAGCAACGGATAAATCCACGTTTGAAGCCATGAATGTGGCATATCAACATGCGTCTGATTCCGTAGGTTCCAACATGGGAGTTTATGGTTTAACGTCTATGGTCTTCGCCTTGTTGTTAACGTTTTATTCAGCAAAGCGTACTGTTAATCGAAAATGGATTCATTTAGGTACGTTGATTTTAGGCGGTATCGGGTTTATTTCAATGAGTTTTATTCCTGATGCATCCTATTTGTGGATTTGCTTTGGCTTGATTGGTTTTTCGTGGGGCAGTATTCTTTCTATGCCTTATGCCATGTTATCGAGTTCCGTGGATGAAACCAAGATGGGGCTAATGATGGGGCTTTTTAATATGTTTATCGTAATTCCACAAATTGTTGCTGCGCTTGGCGGTGTTAATGTATTGTCTAAAGTTTTTGGCGATTCTCCAATAGCACCGATGCTATTAGCTGGTGTGTCTTTGGTTATCGCTGGCTTATGTAATTTGTTAATCACTGATAAAACTGTTGCGCGTGGCTAGGATTAAAGCATTGCTATTTGATTTAGATGGTGTCATTGTTTCCACCGAAAAAAATCACTTTGAAGCATGGCGAGAAACAGCAAGTAAATTAGGTATTTCCTTTTCGGAACATGACAATGAAGCATTAAAAGGAGTGAATCGGGTAGATTCCTTGAAGCAAATACTTAGCCATGGAAATAAAGCAGTAAGTGATGAAGAATTCGAGTCGTTACTTGTTTTTAAAAATGACATGTATTTAGATTCCATAACCACCTTATCTAAGGCTGATTTGTTGCCCGGTGTACATGAGCTTTTACTTCAAGCGAGATCCATGGGAATAAAAATTGGCTTAGGATCCTCCAGCAAGAACGCACCAATGATTTTGAACCGTTTAGGAATCACTGATTTATTTGACGTAATTATAGATGGCAATGGAGTTACACATCCCAAGCCTAATCCTGAGGTGTTTTTGAACGGGGCCAAGGCCTTGGAACTTTCTCCATCAGATTGCTTAGTATTTGAAGATGCCTCCAGTGGCGTTGCAGCAGCAAAAGCCGGAGGTTTTATTGCAATAGGAGTTGGTAACCCTATGCTGAAAGGGGTGGCTGATGTATATTTTAATGAATTGACAGAATTTAGGTTAGAAGAGTATGCGTAATTTATTTGAGATCGATGCGTGGAAAATTATTGAGCAAAAGTTCGATCCAAGCAAACAAAAACAAGCGGAAAGTATTTTTAGTATTGGCAACGGAGCCTTTGGTCAACGAGCCAATTTTGAGGAAAACTATAGCGGAGATTCCCTTCAGGGAAGCTATGTTGGAGGTGTATATTACCCAGATAAGACAAGAGTAGGTTGGTGGAAAAATGGGTACCCAGAATATTTTGCGAAAGTTCTCAATGCATGCAATTGGATTGGTATCAACATCGAAATTGATGGCGAATTATTAGATCTTAATGTTCAAAAACCCAGCACATTTTATCGTGAATTGGACATGCAAACCGGTGTGCTCACACGTCGTTTTAAAGTGAAATTTGCTCAGGGTAAAGAAATTCAAGTGGAGTCAATTCGCTTTTGTTCCATGGATGATGATGAATTAGCGGCATTTCAATATACGGTAACGCCTTTAAATTTTAGCGGGAATATTAAGTTTACTCCGTATCTGGATGGGAAAGTTCATAACCATGATTCCAATTATGATGAGTTTTTCTGGGAAGAAGATAGCCATAAGGTGGATATCAAAAAAGCATACATCTGTACCAGAACCAAGAAAACAAATTTTAGCGTCGCAACGGCTATGCGGTTCTCCTTTTGGAGAAATGAGGAATTGCTTAACATTCATCCAAATATCTCTTCAAGTGATTTTTATGTTGAGAATAATTTCGAACATTTCGTAGAGCAAGGGAATGCCTATACGCTCAAGAAATATGTGAGTATTGTATCAACGGTCCATCATTCCGAATTCTCGATTATCCCAAGAGCCATTAATAAAGTTAGAGAGGCTTATGTTTCAGGGTTTAATTCCTTGTTAGACGCACACAAAACTGCTTGGAAAAATATTTGGAGTAAAGCCGATGTCGTGATCGAGGGAGATGTGGCATCTCAACAAGGCATTCGCTTCAATATTTTTCAGTTATACCAAACTTACACTGGAAAACATGCCCAATTAAACATTGGACCTAAAGGCTTTACAGGAGAGAAATATGGAGGGGCTACTTATTGGGATACGGAGGCATATTGTTTGCCTTTTTATTTGAAAACTGCTGAGCCCGGAGTGGCAAAACAGTTGTTGGTGTATCGGTTCAATCAATTGGATCGAGCCATCGAAAACGCAGAGAAACTTGGTTTTAAAAACGGTGCTGCCTTGTATCCCATGGTTACCATGAACGGTGAAGAATGTCACAATGAATGGGAAATCACCTTCGAGGAAATCCATAGGAATGGGGCTATTGCCTTCGGGATTTATAACTACGTTAGGCATACAGGAGATTCCGACTATCTCAAAGATAAAGGTAGAAAGGTCTTGAATGGTATCGCTAGGTTTTGGGCACAGCGTTTCAATTGGTCGGAAGATAAGAAACAGTATGTTATGCTTGGCGTAACCGGACCAAACGAGTATGAAAATAACATCAACAATAACTGGTACACCAACTATATCGCCAAATGGTGTATCGAGTACGCGTTGAAATGCGAATCCGATTTTGCTTCAGAAACAACCGCCTTATTGAGTGAAAAAGAATGTGCGGATTGGAAACAAATTGCTGAAAATGTGTATTTCCCTAAACTTGAAGGAACGCGTGTTTTCTTACAACAAGACGGCTTCATGGACAAGGAGCAATTAAGCGTGTCTGATATTCCGGTATCTGAACGTCCAATAAATCAGCATTGGAGTTGGGACCGAATCTTACGTTCCATCTTTATAAAACAAGCCGATGTATTGCAAGGATTGTATTTGTTTGAAGACCATTTCGATCTGGATACCTTGCGCGAGAATTTTGACTTTTATGAACCAAAAACCGTTCATGAATCCTCCTTAAGTCCTTGCGTTCACGTAGTTATCGCAGCGGCAATTGGAAGGATGGATAAAGCATATGAATTGTATCTTCGAACATCTCGCTTAGATTTAGAT
>ENA-ORFA01000809-ORFA01000809.1-marine-metagenome-genome-assembly--contig:-NODE-809-length-12864-cov-3.519903_pt1 | contig 12864 bp, 9 predicted proteins | sample MGYA00248621_ERZ508587 | MGnify/ENA primary metagenome ERZ508587 (study PRJEB26250, sample SAMN06266239) | marine metagenome | isolation source: Columbia River Estuary | place: USA:Columbia River Estuary... | reverse complement strand
CCGATCGGTCGGCCGTTACGTTCGCGACCTTTGCGGCGTTCAACAACGGCTGCATCTGAGCGATCGTTGTTACGAATATCAGAACCACCCCGAGGCTTATTATTGCGACGACGCTTCTTCTTGGCGTTAGCCGACTCACCGGTCGGTGCAGCAGTCTCACCAGAGGTCGAAGCACCGTCAACAACCGCATTCTGATCTGATGTTGAACCATCTTCAGTGGCGGCATCTTTGGGCGCACTCTTCTTGGCGTTTTGCTGACCTTTGCCCTTGCGCTGGTTGTTGGGACGAGGTCCACCAGCACGAGTGCCGCCAGGCATCGTGACACCAGACGGTGTCGAACTTAAAGGCGGAGTCGCAGGCACCGAACTTGGTCGAGTGTCACCGATTTTGGGACGTGGAACCAAAGCCTCAGCCGCTGCGTCAACATCGGCGCGACCTTCATTCATTCGCTCGGGCAACTCAAAGTCGTCTTGCACGCCAACAATTGGCGCCGATACGTGAGGTGCATCGTCGTACGAAGCGTCGTCATCAAAATCACTGTCGTCGTCAAAATCTTCATCGCCTTCACCGTCGATGTCATCGTCGTCGTCAAAATCTTCATCGCCTTCACCGTCAGAATCGGTCGATGCGCCCTGGGGGCGAGGACGATTACGGCCGCCGCGCGAACCCCGACGACGCTTCTTATGGGCGTTGTTGGTCCCAGATTCGTCGTGAGGTTCGCCGTTGTCGTTTTGCTCGCCAGTATCAGCAGATTCGTTGATCTCGCTGTTCACTTCTGACTCGTCGGCGGGATCCGTAAATAAGGGCTCGTTCATAATGATGTTCCTTTCTCATGCGCTCACCGAAGTGTGCGCAGGGCGACCGGTCAGCACGTCAACGCGCTCACCGTCTCGCTCAATCCATTGGTTGATACGAAGTACCCGATTGAGGTGATCCCAGGGATTAATGGGTGGATCACTTTCAGGTACCAAAACTTCGACTAACTCGGTGGGTCGAATCCCACGACCCGAGGTGGTGAGCACTGCAACAACTGCATGACCAACGGATTCACCAATCCAGTCAGCCGGTAACGATGACATCAGTTCGGCATCAGCCGAACGGAGTTCTAAAATTCCTGGACGGATATTGTCCAAGTGTTTTTCTCCCTTGCGTTCGCGCATCAGCAGCACCTCGGCACTGTTGTTCACACGTTCAATAGCGGATTCAATATCTGGTCCATCAACTGGTTCTGCGACCAGCATGAGCCAGGTCGTCGCAACGACACCCTCTTGCAAAGAAACCTCGGTGCCAGCACACTCACGGATGCCAGTCACACTCATACCTACGGGAAGACTCGCCGACAGCTGATCGGCAATTGAGTCAAGATCATCAACTGTCATCCCTGAATTTGGGTCGAGGGTGATGTCAATGAGTTCAATTAATGATTCGGCGCCCGTGGGAAGAGCCAAACCAAAAGCCATTTTGGGTCGCGGCGTAAACCCAACTGACATCGCCACCGCGATACCCGCCTTACGCATCGTGCGTTCCCACATGTGCGCAACATCGCGGTGACCCGTAAAGCGAATCTTTCCTAATTTTGAATAGCTCACGCGAATCTTCATGGTGCACCCACGCTTGATTTGCTGCGCAAGGTGACAGGAGTAATTCCGCCTCGCGACAAATCTTGGCCAGTCCCCTGGCTGCCACCTGCCGGCGGAATCGGTGACGCCACGATGTGTTCAAGACCGTCACCAGTGCACACACCGCAGTCATAACACGGAGTCCAACGGCAATCTTCAAGGCCGAATTCGTTTAATGAAGCACGCCAGTCTTGCCACAAGAAATCTTGATGTAAACCAGCCGACAGATGGTGCCACGGCAAAATTTCGTTCTCGTCGCGATGACGAGTGATGTAATAGTCAGGCGACAATCCTTCGGCGGCCATCGCATCAAGCCAACGATCAAGCTTGAAATGCTCTGACCACTCTTGGAAGACTCCACCATCGCGCCAGACGCGTTCGATCACTGCACCGATGCGTCGATCTCCACGGCTGGCTAAACCTTCGGCCAAAGACGCCGACGGGTCGTGCCACTTCACATTGACACCTTTAGTTTTTGTAGCGGCATCGCGAACTAAACCAATCTTGCGACGCAACTCGGGAACGCCGTTTTGGCCAAACCACTGAAATGGCGTATGCGATTTCGGTACGAATCCGCCAATACTGACCGTCACATTGGCGCGACCAGTATGACGCTTCCCCACTGCAACACATCCAGCCGCTAAATCAATAATGCCTTGCGTATCAATGTCGGTCTCTGTGGGTAATCCCGTCAAGAAATACAACTTGGCTCGCGACCATCCCGAAGCAAAAGCCGATTCGACTGCTCCATACAGATCTTCTTCGGTGATGAGTTTGTTGATCACTGTGCGTAGTCGCCAGGTTCCGGCTTCAGGTGCAAAGGTCAATCCACTACGGCGTCCACCCGCAACTTTGGCAGCAAGACCAACCGTGAACGCATCAACGCGCAACGACGGAAGACTCACCGTCGGAGCACCACATGCGGTCGGATCGGGAACGATTGATGTAATGACTGATTCAATTCCGCTGAAGTCGGCAGTTGACAGCGAGGTGAGGCTCACTTCGTTGTATCCAGTGCGCTTCAAGCCATCGACGATCATTGAACGGACTTGCTCGGCGGGACGTTCGCGAACTGGTCGCGTAATCATGCCTGCTTGGCAAAAACGACATCCACGAGTGCAGCCTCGAAAAACTTCGACTGCAAGTCGATCATGGACAACTTCGGTTAATGGAGCGAGTGGATTGCGCGGGTAATCCCAATCGCCAAGATCGGAAACGGTGCGCTTCATCACTCGTTCTGGGACACCGGCATACAGAGGTTTGATTTCGCGAATACGGTCACCGTCGTATTCGACGCCGTAGAGCGACGGGACGTACACCCCAGGGATCTGGGCAAGTGCTTTCAAAACCGCCAAACGAGAACCTTCAGTGCGCCCCGACGCTTTCCATTCGCGCACTACTTCGGTGATTTCGCCAATGACCTCTTCGCCCTCGCCGAGAACGGCAACGTCAATAAAGTCCGCCATCGGTTCGGGGTTGAACGCGGCATGGCCACCAATCATCACAATCGGGTCAGTGGGTGAACGCAACTCGGCACGCACTGGCACCCCAGCCAGGTCAACCATATTCAGCAGGTTTGTGAACACCAGTTCAGACGACAAGTTGAACGCCAAGATGTCAAATTCGTCAGCAGCACGATGAGAGTCCACCGAAAAAAGGGGAATCCCTCGCTCTCGCATCAGGGCTTCAAGATCGACCCAGGGCGCGTACGTACGCTCAGCTACGGCGTCGGGGCGCTCATTCAGAATCTCGTACAGGATCTGCAGCCCTTGATTGGGCAGGCCGACCTCGTACACATCGGGGTAAGCGAGGAGCCAAGCCACTTTTCCGTGGCCGTGCTGAGGAACTATCGCTCCATCTTCGCACCCGATATAGCGGGCTGGTTTGCGCACCCGAGGAAGAAGCGGCTCTAACCGCGACCACAGGGATGTCATGACTTGCGAATTGTACCGTCAGACCGCCAAGTCGGGTCGTTTATCACTACAGCGAGCCTGTGGATAAGCCCGCGTCGACTCCCCTATTCAGGGTTATCGCATGCGGCGCATGTGGATACTCTCCACAAGGCCGATCATGATCGAGAACGAAAGCAGAGATGAGCCGCCGTAGCTGACAAAGGGCAACGGCACCCCCGTCACAGGCATGATGCCCATGGTCATCCCGATGTTTTGGAAAACATGCCACAAAATGACCCCAAAGATGCCGGCACAGATGTAGGAGCCGAACAGGTCTTTGCTCAGGTGACCCACTCGCCAGATCCGAAACAACAGCAAGCCAAATAGTCCGAGAACGACTCCCCCGCCGATCATGCCAAATTGCTCGGCGATTGCCGAAAAGATGAAGTCGCTTTGCTGCACCGGGATGAACTTGCCATTAGTGAGCGGCGCATCGAGGTACCCCTTGCCGAACCACCCACCCGTCGAAACCGCACGCTTGGCATACCGAACTTGGAACACGTAGCGCTCGAGGTCTTTGTCGGTTGAGTTTTGATTCACAAAGGCGGTAATTCGCTTCAGTTGATATCGGTCGACGATGCCAGCAACGACGGCGGCGGCGACGGTCACAATTGTCAAAAAACTGATCAAGGCTAAGTAGCGCAGTCGCGCCCCGGCCATCACCAAAATACACAGCGCTCCGACAATCAACACGAATGCCGAACCCAAGTCGGGTTGCACGATGATCAATGCAGTCGGAATTCCAACAATCACCAATCCGCCAATGAACTTCGAATAACTCATCACCTCATCACGCGATTCGCTGAAGTACGCAGCGAGCGCAACGAGCACTGCGGGTTTGGCGAATTCGGCGGGCTGGAAAGCAATAGGACCAAAGTCAAAGGAGAGTCGGGCACCACCCTTGAGTGCACCGACCGATAGCACCATCAACAATGCGATAATTGAACAGCCATACAAAAAATAGGCTCGCTCGCGTAAAACTTGATAGTCAAAGGCCATCACGATGACCAGCACGACCGCTGATGCAATCAAAAAGGTCACTTGGCGAACTGTGAACCAATACGGATCTGCATCAACTTTCCAATATGTTGCGCTATAAATCGCAAATGCACCAATAACACCAAGCAGTACCACCGGGGCCAGCATTGTCCAGTCGATATTTCGTCGTGGATCTCCGGGACCAGAACGTATATTTCCGAGACGATTTTGTGGTCGCCGATTGAGAATTGGATACACCATTAGTCGCGACCACCGTACGCTGCGCCACCCAAACATCGATTACTTGGCAATGAGCGCTCGGGAGCTGCCACTGTCGCGGTGATATCAAGCGGATTTGACGGAAGTACGTCGGCAACTGTTGCTGCACCAATCGTCGCCATGAACATGCATTTCACGACCGGTGCTGCTGCCTTCGATCCGTATCCACTCTTTTCAAGATACGCGGAGACAACCCATGGCTGATTGGCATCAAGACTAAAAGCGGCAAAAGCTGACGAGTCGTTCCACGGCAAGCTCGCAGCGCCCTGCGCAGTTCCGGTTTTACCAGCAATAGGTAAGTCTTTATATGGGTAGCTCGCGAAAAGTCTTTCGCCCGTTGTGCTGTGATAGAAGTCGTACTCAACGCCAGGACCAGTGATCACGCGAGTTAATCCACGCACAATTGGGTCAAGGACTTCTGGGGTAATACTCAAACTACGGATCGTGTCTTTAGTTCCGAGGTTTAATGCCACGACCGCTTTCGTCAGGTCAGCCACCCCCACTTGATCAGAATTAGGTGTTCCTGGTTCGAGCAAAGCCAAGGCGATCAATGGTCGGTTGACATCACCACCATTGGCGAGGGCCCCATACGCTTGTGCTAACTGCAACGGTGAAGCCGCCAAAAGTCCTTGACCCACCGACAACTGAACGTTGTCGCCGACCAAATAATTAGTGCTTTCGCCTTCCATCAAGACGCCACTCTCAACGAGCTTCTTTTTACTTTCTTTATCTGGCACTCGACCAGCCGATTCAAACGGCAAGTCAATACCTGTCGAACTACCGAAACCAAACTTGCGAACTTCTTCTTGCAAAATTGGCTGACCACCGCGTTCGGAGAAAATTTCTTCACCGATTTTGTAAAAGAACGTGTCAGAAGAAACAGCCAATGCATCTTCAACATTCACTTTGCCGTAACGACACGCGTAGTTGCCACCTCCACACAATGCATTTCGGTAGATGCACTTGATCATCTGGCAAGTTTCTTTATCGATACTGACCAATGTGTACTCACCTTGGTCCAGATAGTAATAATCTTCGCCTCCCGGCAATTGCCCCGTATCAAGGGCGGCAAAAGCAACGAACGGTTTAAAGCTTGAACCTAAGTTGTATTGTCCCTGAATCGCCCGATTCACCAAGAGTGATTTGTCAGGATCGTCGGTCTTCGGAAAAATCTCCGAGAACTTGTCACCCGAAATTCCCGAGTTGAACCAACGATTGTCAAAGGTTGGGTAACTCGCCAAAGCCATTACTTCACCAGTCGAGTAATTCATCATGACAACCGAACCTGCGGGAGCTTTCAAGTTTTGACAATCAGGAAACTGTGGTTTAACCGACTTGCGCTTCGCATCCTTTGCTTGACAGGTTTCAACAAAACGACGCAGACGGAGTTGCGTCTCTAATGCTTGCTCGGCAAATTGCTGCAAGTTGAGATCGACTGAAAGTTGAAGATCGTTTCCGGCGATTGGTTCGACACGCTCAACTACTTTCAGAATCACTCCGCGCGAGTCAACCTCGTATTTCACATATCCGGGTGTTCCACGAAGATAACGCTCGTACACCTTCTCAACACCGAATTGACCAACTCGTTCATTGAGGTTGTAGCCAAGGTCAAGATACTGAGCACTGTCGTTCTGGGTGATGGCACCGAGGTAGCCAACAATATGCGAGGCGACCGGGGCAAAGGGATAAGCGCGCTTCCATTCGTTCGTGACATCAATTCCTGGAAAATCTTCGCTACGTTCGAGCAGATACATCGCGGTGTCTTCGCCGACGTCTTCTTTGATCGGCAGTGGAAGTAACGGACTATATTTCGAGCCCTTTGGTTTGCCGTCAGCACCGAGAGGTCCGGCGTAGCGCGTTTCTAAATCGGTCACAGTTACTTGCAGAATTGGCGCTAATCGGCCAAAGATTTCTAGGCGATCGGCTCGATCGCGCAATGCCTCCCATGCCACCGTCACCGTCAGCATCTTTTCGTTGTCGGCCATGATCCGTCCGTAACGATCAAAAATTCGACCGCGTTCGGGCAGCAACTTCTGGGTGCGCGTTTTGTTTGACTGAACCTTTTGTTCAAGTGCAGGCGCGTCAACTACTTGCAAGAACCACATGCGCATACCCATCGCGCCAAAAAGCACCATCGCGACAATCCCTATCGCTGCCAAACGACTTGAGCGCCGGTCAGAAGCCATTGCAATAGCCTGACACACGTTTTGAATGAAGCGGTGTCGCCATCAGAGAAAGACCTCGGCCGGCGGCGCCAATCGCTGATTGCGTCGTATCACAAGTGACCAACGAGCAATGGGAACGACGAAAAAACTGAAGAGTGCGTTCGACAATGCGACCACGATAATTACTTTGGTGAGCCGCGACGACAGCCACCCCTCGACACCAATCCAATTCGCCACAATCGGCAATACAAAAGTCGCCAATCCACTCATCAGACCAACCACTAATGCATTTAACCATTTCGGATTTTCAAGAGCGCGTGAATGCAGATATCCGGCTCCCCATCCGGCGGCTCCGTACACCAAAGCCGAAAGCCCAAGAGGGCTCGTTAACACAAGATCGAACATCAAGCCAAAAACAAAACCTGCGAGCGCTCCATTTTCAGAACCGCCCGCCAAGCCCGCCGCTATTGAAAGTGCCAACATGATCTGCAGAACGACACCGAAGATCTTTACTTCAGCGAAAAAGGTTGTTTGCAAGGCCAATGCGGGCAAACCCACAAGGATCAATCGCGCGACGGGCTTGTTGACGAAATCAATCACGGGGCACCGGTCGCGACTGGCTGATACAACAAAACGCGCACAAAGTTCAACGATGTCAACTTGGCAGTTAAACGCACTTCGAGTACAGCACCAGAGGTACCAGTACGTTCAACAATCTTGATGACACGTCCAACCACAATTCCTCGTGGCGCCAAACTCTGCGAACCACCAGATGTAAACACCAACGCGCCAACTTGGACTTCTCCAAAACGAGAGTTCTGGTCGATGAACTCAACAACTGGCGCATTATCAATTCCGCGACCACGGAAGATCCCTGTTTCAGCAATAGGAAGATCGTCAAGATTGAGGGTCGTCGTGGGACCTCCGGCAGTAGTCCCTGGAGCGATCGTCACGATCACTCCAGTTGTTGTTGGAGCCAACGCACCAAAATCAACGGTTGACAAATCAACAGTTGTCGTCGTCATTGATTGCGTGGTTGTCGTGATGCCATTCGGATCAACGACAGCACTCACCGGCGGCACTACCGGAAGGGTCGTTGTCGTACTCGAGGTCGTTGTCGTCGTACTTGTCGTCGTCGTTGTGGACGTCGTTGTGGTGGTTGTCGTAGCCGGCACGATGTTGGGTTGATTGACCACCTGAACCGGGATCGCATACAGCGAATCATTAGCGAGCAAGACCAACGATCGATCGTTGTCAACCCAAGTAATCCGTCCAACCAAGCCCGCAGCATTGACCACAGGCATACCTACTCTCAAACCTCGATCGCTGCCCTGATTGATTTCGATTGTCTGCGAATAATTCGAAGGAGTTCCACCAATCACTTGCGCGGTGACCGACGAAATATCGGCCAAGTTATCAATTCCGTTCAATGCCAATAACTCTTGGGCATCCCGCGCCGTAGCAAGGGCCGCAATAAATGCCCCCTCTTGTTGATCAAGCTGATCTTGGAGTCTTTGGTTCTCGGCTTCAAGTTCACCGTAATTGGTAATTCCACGCCACGAATTTTCGAGTGGCCTCGTAATTACTCGCGCCGAACTCTGTATCGGTTCAAAAATCGTGCTGAACACACCCCGCAACCCACGGACAACTGAGTTGCCTTGCATGTCAAGAGTGATCAGCAAAATTGACGTCAGAGCCAGAAGGGCAATAGCCCGACGACGACTCACCGAATAGACCGGCATGGATCCGATCCCGACCTAGTCGTCACTCTGCGATAAGAGACCGCGCATCATCTCAATATTTTCTAATGCTCGACCCGAACCAATGACGACCGAATACAACGGTTCATTGGCAATGTTGATTGGCATTCCGGTCTCGTGTGCCAAGCGACGATCGATGCCGGCGAGCAGTGCTCCTCCGCCAGTGATCGTGATTCCTTGGTGCATGATGTCAGCGGCAAGTTCGGGTGGAGTTTTGTCAAGAGTTGTACGCACTGCGTCAACAATGGCTGCCACAGGTTCGGCGATCGCTTCACGCACATGATCAGTTGACAACGAAATTGTTCGTGGCAATCCGCTAATGAGGTCACGACCACGAATATCGGCGGTCATTTCTTCTTCGAATGGCCATGCTGAGCCCATTTGAATTTTGATCTCTTCAGCAGTGCGTTCACCAACTGCCAACGAAAACTCTTTTTTCAGATAAGCCAATAAGGCCTCATCAAGTTCGTCACCCGCAATTCGTAATGACTGAGCTGTCACGATGCCACCAAGTGAAATAACGGCGACTTCAGTTGTGCCGCCACCAATATCGACAATCATGTTGCCACTTGGTTCGTGCACCGCCAGATCGGCGCCAATAGCTGCAGCCATGGGCTCTTCAATAATGTGCACGGGCTTACGCGCCCCGGCAAATTCAGCGGCGTCTTGAACCGCGCGTTGTTCAACACCAGTGATTCCCGATGGCACGCAAATCAACATGCGCGGCTTACTCCAACGACTGCTGTGCACTTTTTGAATGAAGTAGCGCAACATTTTCTCGCACACATCAAAGTCGGCAATGACGCCATCTTTGAGTGGTCGAACGGCACGAATGTGCCCTGGAGTACGACCCATCATGCGTTTAGCCTCGTGGCCAACTGCGACTGGCTTGCCGTCAGATACGTCAAGTGCCACCACCGATGGCTCATTTAAGACAACGCCTTGACCGCGTACGTAGATCAGCGTGTTGGCTGTTCCAAGGTCGATTGCTATATCTCGCCCGAGGGCCAGCGGATTACTGCGGGCCATGGCCAGAGCCTCCTACGACGTGCGGCACCTGCCAAAAAGCAGGAGACCCCGAAATATTACAGATTGGGGAAGAAAATACTGATCTCGCGCTCGGCCGAGGCCAAGGAATCGCTGCCATGCACCAAGTTCTCAGTGAACAAGATGCCGAGGTCACCACGGATGGTGCCAGGAGCGGCGTTACGAGGATTGGTGGCACCCATCATGTTGCGGACAACTTCCCAGGTGTTTTCGGGGCTTTCGAGCACCAAGGCCACGACTGGTCCACGGGACATAAAAGTCACCAATTCGCCATAAAAGCCCTTGCCCACGTGCTCTTCGTAGTGGCGAGCAAGCGTGTCGGCATCGAGCTGACGCAATTCCAAGGCCACAACGGTAAGGCCTTTGGCTTCAAATCGGGACAAAACGGATCCGATCAGTCCGCGTTCAACGGTATCGGGCTTCAAAAGGACAAGGGTACGGTCAGACATGGTCGCTAACCCTACCGCCGAGTTCCCCTCCTCGCTGTTCGGGTCAGGGCAACAGTCGGCGCAAATACGGTCGGGCTGACCCAACCACGTAGAGCGATCCGGTGATCAGCAAGGCGTCGTCAGGACCAATTTCTTGCATTGCCCGATCAATAGCGGCCTCGACGGTATTCAAGGTCACTACCTCGTCACACCCCAATCGGCGCGCCGCTTCGGCGACCTCTTGGGCGGGCAGTCCACGTGGAGATGGAGCGGTGCAGCAGACCACGACATCAAATTCATCGGCCCGCAAGGCCGACAACATGTCGAAAGGATCGCGCCCCTTCAAACAACCAATCACCAAAAGTCGGCGCCCAGCAGGATCGAAGTCTTCGAGAAAAACCGCGGCGCATACATCGGCACCGGCTGGGTTATGAGCGCCATCGATAATGACCAAAGGTTGATGACCCATCACCTCAAACCGGCCAGGCATTGAGACGTGCGAAAAAGCTTCGTCGATAATGTCCGAAGCCAGCGGACGAGCAAAAAATGCTTCGACTGCTGTAATCGCCACGACCGCATTATCGGCCTGATGACGACCGTGTAGTGGAACTAATACATCTGGATAAATCGTGGTCGGAGTTCGGACATCAATCATGCGACCACCGAGAGCTAGCTGATTGGAGTCAACTTCAAAATCTCGTTGACGAACCAACAAAGATGCTCCGCCGGCCTGAGCGAAAATTTCGACAATCTCTTCGTCGGTATCACCACAGATCACCGCACTTTGGGACTTAATGATTCCGGCCTTTTCGCGAGCAATATCGGCGCGAGTGGGACCAGCGAACTCCATATGGTCGAGACCAATATTCGTGATCACTGCAACTTGTGCATCAACAACATTGGTTGCGTCCCAACGACCAAGTAAACCAACCTCAATAACCATCACGTCAACTGCTTCGTCGGCGAACCATCTAAATGCGGCGGCAGTACAGATATCGAAATAGCCAGGACGCGTACCAGTGAGCATTTCTAGATCAGCGATTGCCGCAATCTGCTCAGCGAAGGCCTCATCAGGGATTGGCTCGCAATCAATCGTGAAACGCTCGTTCACTCGTTCGAGGTGTGGACTCGTGTATGTGCCAACGCGCAAACCGCTAGCCATCAACAGCCGAGTAATCATTTGCGCAGTTGAACCTTTGCCATTAGTTCCCGTGATGTGTACGACCGGAGCACAATGCTGGGGTTCTCCCATCAATTCGCACAGCCGCGAGATCATGTCGAGCGAAGGAGAGTCAATACGACCAGTTTTCTGATAACCAGCGTGATCATCAAGATACGCCAAGGCCTGCTGGTACGTCATGCCTTCAACTTTACGACTGAAATCAACTAGCGGCGCGACGTGGACGAGCCACTCGTGTCGCTGAACGCATCACCAATGTCGGCGGCGACTTCAGCTTGACCGAATCAACATCAATGATGACCTTGGCCACATCGGCGCGGCCCGGCAAGTCGTACATAACGTTCAGAAGCGTCTCTTCTAGAATTGCTCGCAGACCACGAGCTCCGGTGCCGCGCCCCAAAGCCTGTTCGGCAATCGCGTTAAGAGCTTCGTCGGTGAGTTCGAGTTCGACATCTTCAAATTCAAAGAACTTCTGGAACTGCTTGAGCAAAGCATTCTTTGGTTCGGTGAGGATCTTGATCAATGCCGGCTTGTCAAGGTTGTGTACTGCCCCAACCATGGGCAAACGACCAACGAATTCGGGGATCAAGCCATAGGACAGCAAGTCTTCAGGCAGAACCTGAGCGAACAAGTCTCCTGCTTCTTTTTCGGCCTTATTCTTCACCGTGGCGTGAAAGCCAACTCCCTTATGACCGATGCGCTGCTCGATGATCTTGTCGAGGCCGGCGAATGCTCCACCACAGATGAACAACACATTGGTCGTGTCGATCTGAATGAATTCTTGATGCGGGTGCTTACGTCCACCTTGCGGCGGCACCGATGCGACTGTTCCTTCAAGGATCTTCAAGAGCGCTTGTTGTACGCCTTCGCCCGACACATCGCGGGTAATTGACGGGTTCTCGCTCTTTCGGGCCACTTTGTCAATTTCGTCAATGTAGATAATGCCAGTTTCGGCTTTTTTGACATCGAAGTCGGCAGCCTGAATCAGTTTCAGCAAAATATTCTCGACGTCTTCGCCGACATAACCAGCTTCGGTCAAAGCAGTTGCGTCAGCAATTGCGAACGGAACATTGAGCATGCGAGCCAACGTTTGAGCGAGGTGGGTTTTGCCACAACCGGTCGGACCAAGTAGCAAGATATTGCTCTTCGCCAACTCAACTTCATCGCGACGCGCAATGCCTGTTTCTTTTTGATACTGCAATCGGCGATAGTGGTTGTACACCGCAACGGCCAGAACTTTTTTCGCCTGATCTTGTCCGACGACATACTCGTCAAGGAAAGATGAAATTTCACGCGGCTTGGGAAGTTCTTCAAGACGAAGATCGGTGGCTTCGCCAACTTCTTCTTCGATGATTTCGTTGCAGAGGTCAATGCACTCGTCGCAAATGTAAACGCCAGGTCCGGCAATTACTTTCTTGACTTGTTTTTGCGACTTGCCGCAAAACGAGCACTTAAC
>ENA-ORFA01000798-ORFA01000798.1-marine-metagenome-genome-assembly--contig:-NODE-798-length-12905-cov-2.436623_pt1 | contig 12905 bp, 17 predicted proteins | sample MGYA00248621_ERZ508587 | MGnify/ENA primary metagenome ERZ508587 (study PRJEB26250, sample SAMN06266239) | marine metagenome | isolation source: Columbia River Estuary | place: USA:Columbia River Estuary... | reverse complement strand
TTTAATCTTGCACTCAATGTGCGGTCGCTCGGTCTTCTCGGCGAACCTGAATTCAGCCCGGCCTACGGTGCACGGCTTCTCGCTTAGCAGTTACTGCAGGGTCGCTACCCGCCGGGCGGTCTCATCCGCAAACGCCATACTGCGATAGCCACCTTGCATGCTCTGTTTTCGAAGATTAAGAACCTCCAGTCCTGTCTGATAGCACTCGCAAGCTTCGCTCTCGAGCATGTCTCGATTTAGAACGGTCAAATATCCGCGGCTGTGTTCCACCATGCCGTCGCGTTGCAGGCGGCCGGCTGCATTCGTAATTGCCTCGCGCCGCACACCGAGAAAGCTCGACATCATTTCGTGCGTAATTTTAATAACACGAGAAGGAGAGCGATCTTGCACCGACAGAATCCAGCGGCACATCCTCTGTTCGAGTCGATGACGGCAGTTGCAGGTCAAGGTTTGCGCCATCATGCGTATCTGCGCGTAGGTGTATTGAAAGACTGATTCTTGTATGGCTTGCGCTTCAACAAAGCGTCGCCGCATCTCGTCGCGGCCGATCCGCAATGCACTTCCGCCTTGCAGAGCGACCATCCTAACCGGTCCCGGACGCTGATCGAATAACGACTCAAGGCCAATAGCGCCCTCACGTCCGACGATCAAAAATTCGGCGGAAAAGCTGTCTTTCAACACATAGTCCATCGAAAAAATGCAACTGATTGGAAACACAATTTCGGAACAGCGCGCGCCAACTTCCCGAAATATCTCGCCGTCCGCAAGGCTGACGGGCTCCATTCCGTCTGCGAGCTTCTGACGAAGCTCCAATGGAAGCGGGAAAAGCAGTTCGTTACGATCGAGTTCGTTGAGTGGAACCATGTTTGTCCCCGGTTTATTCTAGGATTCCACTTTAAAAAAATCCGGCAAATTTATCAGTGTGAAAACACACCGTTACGGCGGATTTAAAATCCCCTCTATTTCTGGCGTAACTTTTCGAGCGCTACTGCGGTGCCGTTCTCCGCGTCCGGAAAGAACTTCGGTGAGGCTGCGGAAGCCTGTCGGAAGAAGCGTAAGGCATGTTCAAAGTTTGTTTGACGTAGCGCTTGTTCGCCAAGTCGCTGATAAGCCCACTCCTCAGATAAAACTTCCAAGTAAGCGCTGAGTGCCGACGCGTAATCGCCATCAATCGCAAACAAATCCCCGCGGACGATCCATGTCGCCTGGATGGGCTCATTGATGATGGAGTTGATGACGGACTTCGAATCGTTTAGACGGCCGAGATTCATAAGAGTCCGCGCGCGATACGTCAGAAGCTCGACGGAATCAGAGTCAGCGCGTAGAGCCGTTTCGTATATGTTGAGTGCGCGCGCGAAGTCGCGGCGCTTCTCGCATGCCAACCCCAAACCGATCATGGCGCGTTTTTTCGCTGTAGCGAGAAGAATTGCCTGCTCAAATACCTGAACCGACTCGCCGTAGTTGCCTGTTTCTAACAGCAAAAAACCGAGACTCTCGTGTACGGGGCCGTTGCTGGGGTTCCGTTGGAGAGCCGTCCGCCACGCTTTGATGGCCATATCACGATTACCGAGCGTACGATGTAGGTTGCCTGCCCGAACCACGGCGCGATCATCTGACGGGTCGAGTTTTTCTGCGTTCAATAGAAGGTAAAATGCATACTCGATTTTGCCATCACGCGCTGCGATGTCGCCTTGCGCGAGTAACAACTCGAGTCTCTCCTGCCGTGCGAGGCGCTCCTGCTTTTTCGCGTTGGTTTCCTCAGCGACAGCCGAGACGCGCTGTTGCGGGTCCGCTTTCAAGCTAGCGCTAGAAGTGCATCCCGCCGTCATGGCGAGCAGGAATAGCGACATCACCCATATTGTTCGTTTCATCGTACGATCTCCTGAGTCTTCCGAGTCACGTCGCAAAGGCGTCTATCAAACGCAAAGTGGCCGGTCCGATGGCGATCAGAAAAAACGCCGGGAACTCGCAGAACACAAGCGGGAAAATCATCTTGGTTCCAGTTTTCGCCGCACGCTCTTCAGCTTTCTGCATCCGTTGATCGCGAAACTCGTCAGCGTAGATCCGCAACGAATCCGCGACGCCCGTGCCGAGCTGCAGCGTTTGTATGAGCAAACTGACGAACCCCTTTATTTCCGGAAGACCCGTTCGGACATTGAGGCTTCGCAGCGCAGTGGCTCTGTCTATGCCGGAGCGAATTTCCGCATTGACGGCTGCCAGTTCGGTCGCAAGATCCTTGTGCATATACCGAAGCTCGTCCGTGACTCGCTCCATGGCCGCAGAGAGACCCAGCCCCGCCTCGACACAGATCACAATCATGTCGAGCGCATCCGGAAACGCGTTGCGCAAACGCGTTTGACGCCGCGCCGCAGCCTTTCGCAACCAAAAATCCGGGAGAAGAATAGCCCCCGCACCAGTCACAGTAGAGAGCATGAACAATTGGGCGTTCGTAACCTCGCTTGGAAGCCACCAGAGAAGCCAGACGGTGATGGCTGCGGCGAGCACGAGCGTGGCTTTTACGACCATGAAGACTGCGGGGGCCGTGGGGCGCCTGTACCCCGCGATGTATAAGCTTTCGGCGACGCGACTACGCTCCTGGCCTAGTATCGGGAGTAACCACTCACCGAGTGGCGATAGACGAGCCCAGATCCAGAGACGACTGGACTGATCGCCTCGGATTTCATCCGCAAGGAGCTCGATCTCTCGTTTTGCCGGGTCACGTCTATCCCATACCCAGTCTGCGGCCGTGTAGGTCAGCAAAAAAACGCAAATTGCGGTGGATAGCGGGATGAGGAAACTCGTTACGCTCATGGTCGCTCCTTATATCGCGATGTGCGAGATACGTCGGATCCAGATCACGCCGATCACCATCAGGATTCCCGCGCCGGCCAGCAGGGTTGGGCCTCGCGGATCGTCCAGTAAGCGCGCAAGGTAAGTCGGTGTCGTGATGAACAGGGCCCCTGCGAGGGCGAACGGAATCGCGATCAGGATCGTTGCCGACAAACGACCTTCGGCAGACAGCGTTCGCAGTTTCTTCTCGAAACGAGAGCGTTGGCGGATAACAGCTGAGATGTGGTCGAGCGCCTCAGCCAGGTTCCCACCGGTCTCTCGCTGTACGAGTATGGCCGTGACGAATCCCCGCAATGAGACACTTGGCACACGTTCAAGCATCGCCAGCATGGCGATACGCGGGTCGCTGCCGTAGCTCAGGTCCGCAGCCGTAATGCCGAACTCTCGCGCAATTGGTTCGTTCATGTTGGTCGAGACCAGTCTGAATGTCGATACCAACGGAGTACCTGCACGGAGGCTACGTTTAACCATGTCCACAGCATCTGCTAACTGCGTTTCAATTTTCGAAATACGCCTCGCTCTTATCAAAATCAAAACAACGATCGGTGCGATTGCGGCGCCTACGGCCGCAAGTATCGCGATCCACCAGGCTAGAGACGCGATCATCAAGGCCGCGAAAGTGATCACTGCGAGCATGATCGAATATGCGAGTAGCAGATAGATCGGCAGCTCCATTCCTGTCTGATCTGTCAGCGTGCGTAATCTGTCGAATTCCGGACGTTTTTCCAGGGTTTTTTGCAGCGCGGAGAGTCGGTCAAAGCGGGGCTTTCGTAAAATCCGCAGTTCGTTCTCAAGGATGGGCGCGTCACCGCCGTCGAGAATCCCGCGCAGGTCACGCGCCGCTTGCCGTCTGGAGCGAACTTCTGACGTCACTGCACGAACCAGCAGAAAAACCGCCACGAAAACGAGCACGAAAAAAATGCTTAGCGACGCGTTCATGGTCGTGACTCCGTGCGATTTTTGGAGAATTCGGAAATCGGCAGTTCGATCCCCCTTTTGCGGATTCGATCGTAGAATTCAGGAACTATTCCCGTTGCAGAAAATTTCCCGATGACATTGCCCTTCTCATCGACACCAGACCGCGAGAAGTTAAAGATCTCTGACATGACGATGGTATCGGCTTCCAGGCCGCTTATCTCCTGCACACTGATGATGCGCCGACAGCCATCTTCCTGGCGCTCCATATGGATGATGACGTCGATCGCGGAGGCGATCTGGTTTCGTAGTGCCGAGAGCGGAAACGTAATCCCGGTCATCGCGACCATCGTTTCCACTCGACTCAACGCGTCTCTGCTGGAATTGGCATGGATGGTCGTTAGCGAGCCGTCATGCCCCGTGTTCATCGCCTGCAGCATGTCGAGCGCTTCGGCGCCGCGGACTTCGCCTACCACGATTCGATCTGGGCGCATCCGAAGGCTATTGCGCACCAAGTCTCGTTGGGTGATTTGACCGCGACCCTCGACATTGACTTGCCGTGTTTCGAGACGAACGACGTGCGGCTGCTGCAGTTGCAGTTCAGCGGAGTCTTCGATCGTGACGATCCGTTCGCGCTCAGGAATAAATGCAGACATCGCATTGAGCAGGGTGGTTTTTCCGGAGCCGGTTCCACCGGAGATCATCACGTTGAGGCGTGCCATCACGATGGCTCTCAGTAAACCGACTAGGGCGGGATTGAGTGACCCGTAGCGGACCAGATCATCAATGTTCAGAGCGTCTTTTCTGAATCGGCGGATCGACAGGACTGGACCGTCGATCGCCAGCGGCGGAATGATGGCATTGACTCGCGACCCATCCTTCAGCCGCGCGTCGACCATGGGAGTCGATTCGTCGATTCGACGGCCGACCTTAGAGACGATCCTGTCGATAATGTTCAGCAGGTGCGCGTCATCGTTAAACCGGACTGCGGTACGCTGCAGTTTTCCCGAACGCTCAACATAAATGTTGTTTGGTCCATTCACGAGAATGTCTGAGACGCTAGGATCGGCTAGCAGGGGCTCGAGCGGACCGAGCCCCATGACCTCATCCTCGATCTGACGTACCACATGTCGCCGCTGTATGACACTGAGTGGTGCCGCTTCCTCGTTGATCAGTCGGTTGGCGACATCCCGAATCTGCACCCGGGCGCGTTTCTCGTCGATCACGGCGATCATCGATAAATCCAGTGTTCCGAGAACTCGGGGGAGAACCAGCTGTTTCCACTGCGCCTCGAGCGGACTGACCTCGGACTCCGTGAGATCTGAAATCATGGCGTGCTCGCTCATGGATGTTTATCGCTCCGGGTAAATGAACTCCAGAATCTTCCAAAAGGCTGTTGTCTTTCGGGGATAGGGGTTTCGGCGAAGATATTGGCGAGCTGCAACAGCGCACGGCTCGCGGCGGCGTCGCGGTCGATCTCCATAATTGGAGTTCCCGAGTCGATGCTGTGTCGAACCATTGCGGTGTCTTCGGGGATGCGATACACCGCCGAGATGGCCAGCGCTTTCTGGATCAGGCTGTCGGGAAGAGTCGGGCGGGGCGGGTGCCTGTTGATTACCGTGTGGATGGTTTCTTCATGCAGTCCCATCGTCGTGGTTAGCAATGAGTGAAGTCTTCTGGCAGATCTCACGTCAGCGAGTTCCGGACGCAATATAGTGAGCACATATTGGGACTGCACCAAGGCTTCAATTGAGACTTCGTCTAGCCAGCGATTTGCTGCGACGATGATGAGATCGTGTCTGCCTTTGATTATGGAAAGCAGATTCGACATCTCGGAACCGCTAATCGCGCGAGGGAATGGGCTGTCGATGGTAGACGCCAGCAAGTGAAGCCCGCTTTCGTGACGAGTGGTATAGCCATCCAGCGCTAATGCATCCAGGGTATGGAGGTTTGTCACGGCTTCCTCGATGCCACGTGTTGGCTTCAAGTCGAGCATTGCCGTGATAGGTGCATAAGCGCGATCCAGATCAATCAGTAGCGTTTGCTGGTGGGCCTCGCTCTGGAGGATATGCGCTAAATTACAGGCGATGAACGAGGCACCGACGCCGCCGGCGGCGCCGAGGACCGTGATCACCCTCGGGTCACGATTTAAGGTTGGATTTTCACCGTGATTGCGTAGTGCTTGCGATACCGCTGCCTGAAGCTCGTCTGTAGTCGGTACCGATGGAAGCAAATCGGCGACTCCGATTCGAACGAGAAGTTTGGTCTCCTCCGGTGTGTTCAAATCTCCGCAGACCAGAATAGGTGGTCTTTGCGGCATGGCCAGCGCATCGACAGCGGAGAGCAGGCGTAGTTGACGGCTACGACAGCACAACACGATCAGATCCGCTTCTGCGAATGAGCGGCGAAGAAGGCCGTTGCTAGAGTCGTGGAAGAGCAGCGTACGGGAGCGGATCTCGGCGATATCGCGCAGTTGATCTTCAACCCTGGTCAGATCTTCGCGGTTCATTCCGATAAGGAGCACATCTTTCAGCACGGAGGAACCCCAGTCGGATTGACGCCGAGGCTTTCCGCGATCGCGGTGGAGTCGATCGTATCTGGTGCGAAGATTCCGGAGATGAAAGGAATCAGCAGGGGGACTTCGATGTTCTGCAGGCTCACTCTAACGGAACGGATATCCTCGTAGTTCTGCACCAGGTTAGTGATGACTTGACCAGAGGAATTCAGGTAGGAGATAGACACGTTCGATGCGGTGGCTCCTGCAATAGCCACGCCCGTCGACGAGGGATCCTCAAAGCGTGCGGCAAGCGCCGGGAGTGGATCACCGATCGGACATACGGCGGCGAGTCGTGCTGCACGACGCACGCCTTCTTCAAAAGTCATTCGAAGATATACGAGACGTGACAAGTCTATGACCATGAATAAGGCGAGGATTAGAGTCGATGCGACGAGTGCAAATTCGACGATCGTGACACCGTACTGGAAGCAAGGGCGATGTGCTGGAGAATTTGTCATTGTTATAGCGCTCTCATCACGCTTTTAGGTTTCATAGAAATTGCGGCTGTCTCGATGTCTTCGCCGAACCCGAACGCGGGGAATACCTCGCCGATGACGGGTTCGTAGGCATAGTCGATCGAGACGCTGATGACACCGTCCGGAGTGACCGTCACCACGACATCGTCCGGGCTGAGTCCCGGTACGGCCGGCGTCGTGCCAGTTGAGGGCGTGCCGTAGACAACAAGATTTCTGGCTTGCGTGCGGACGGTCGCTGTCAGAAGGGCCACGCCGGTAGTGCCTTGCAACGCGTTCTCTGCAACGAATCGTGCAGCGGACTGGACGCGATGCGAGAGTCGCGAATACTGGATGAACGCGCGACCAAACTCGCCTGCAGCGAGTGTCAACAGAATCAGGATAGGCAGAATGATTGCCATCTCGATAACAGCAAGACCCTTGGGCGGCTGTCGGCGAATCATGAGTCTCTGCTCAACGGGTCGCGAAATAGCTGAATGACGTAAGGCCCGCCCGTTCCCGGTTGCGGCCCTGGACGTCCGCCCGCTTCGCAGTCCTGCAGAAACTCTGCGAAAATCTCGGAAATTTCGCCGCCGCCTACCTTTTTCTGGAGTAAGAAAAAACAGCCAAAACCGACTATCGGAAGCGCTGTACGACCTGGCTTCTGGGCTTCGCAGTCGACGAATGGAACCGCAATTTCTCGTCTTCGGAATGCACCAGGTCCAATCGGCCGCGGCTGATTGTCATAACGACCGGCGGCGAGATCTGCCTCGTAAGCCGTATGATTGACTGCGAGTTCACTCGCTTGCGTGATGACATTCGATCCTTGCTTCACTTGATTGGTGTTACTGTCAAATGACAACGCAGGTGACGGCTCATCGATGACTACATCCGGCGGATAGGCTCCAGCATTCGTGCCGCCGCCTATATAGGTGCCAAATCGAGTATTGATCCCCTCCGCTGCGGGTCCTGACGATTGGCCGGGCTTCGTATCCACGGGGTCTTCGTTAGCGAGGCAGGTGGCGTAGTCTCCGGCGAGATTTCGGCGAAGCGAGGACGCTCCGTTATCGCCGAGACTGAGAAAGCTGAAGTTGCCTACTGTTGACCCACCCGCAGTACGGAGCGCGTAGACGCGGTTGCGTGTGTAGCCGAACAGCGGGTTTCCCGCGCTCTTATCGGCGCACACCCCGATGGGGAAAATGTTACAGGCATACGTCACCGGCGCGCTCGGACCGGCAATGGCGCTCGCGCCGGCCGATAGATCAACGATGCCGAGAACTTGAGCGAAACTCACATTGCTCGACACATTCGTCAATCGAATGCGTACATAGCGCGCAGGCGTACTGCCTGCCACGAAGGGGCTGGGCGTTGCCGAAAACTGCATCTCGAACCACGTGTTCTGCGGACAGGACACTCCGGCGGGCAGCTCCTCTGTGAGCTCGGTGAATCCTGTCGCATTGGCGAGCAACACTTCACGCCCCACCTCGCAGGCGGCCAGCGTCGATCCGGTTTCATCCAGTCGGCGGGCCGCCGCCAGCGACATGGCATCAGCCGTCGCTTGCAGCCTCGACTTCACATAGCCGAGGTGACTGGCGTCAATCGCGAGTCCAACGATGCCCAAAACCGTCACCAATGCCACCAGCATCAGTATTACGACGCTGCCCTGCGCACGACGCCGATCTCGGAACGCCGGCACCATATTAATTTCGATCCGTGCCGCCGGGTAGCGACTCAATCAGCCCAGGACGAGCCGCACCAGTGCCACTACGACTGCGCATCTTTTTGACTGTCGCGTTGGATACCTCGGCGTCCGTACCTTGCGGTGCCGCCGTACCATGGCGCGCTGTCGCTTGTGCGTCATTCACTTGCGCCGCGAGAATCGTCTTCAGGGATTGACCATCAGCTACTGAGGATTCCGTAGTCGCGCATCCGCCGAGTATTACTATCGCCGAGACGACGGAGCAGACGATTGAAATCGGTTTTATTGTCTTCATGGATCTTTCCTTTCTTGCTTGGCCTCTGTCGGGGCGGGTTCCGGTGCGCTGATTCGCCCCATCATGTAGAAATCCCAATCATCGGGCTGTTGATAACGATCCGTCGGCAGCGTCAATTTTTTCGGATCAATGGGTCGTGCGAGGCGTGGCGTCACCAGAATCACGAGTTCGGTGTTGCCTTTCACGAAATCCTGGCTTCGGAAAAGGGCGCCGAGCACTGGCAAAGAGCCAAGGCCCGGGAACTTGCTCACCATCGATCGGACGTTGTCGCTGAACAAGCCAGCCAACGCGATCGTCTGCCCATCAGCCAGCTCTACGGTGCCTGTTGCATTACGTCTCGTAAGTGACGGAACGATAAACGTGGAGTTCGTTTGTGTCGGATTCAGAACGACGCTGGTGGCGTTTGAAATTTCGCTGACCGACACCTCGAGTTTCGTGTTGATACGGTCATCTGCGAGTACTGTCGGCAAGACCTTCAGCGAGATGCCGAAATCTTTAAAGGATATCGTGACGCTGCGATCACTTTGTGGAACGGGGATCGGGAACTCCCCACCCGAGAGGAAAGTCGCTTCTTGCCCGGTCAAGGTCGTCAGCGTTGGCTCGGCCAGAATCTTGGCAAGCCCCTGATCTTTCGCGGCATCCAATGCGAGATTGAACGCAAAGCTATCGGAGAGAAAGCTCGTGAATATGCCTTGGTTCGCGATGGAGAGATCGTTCGGCGCAAACTCGGCGAGCGCCGCCGCGACCACCGAGCCTGCGCCAGGGGCTACCGAGGGAATGCGAGCGCCGGAAGGCCCGAACATGGCATCGGGAAAAGAGGCACCGCCGTTGACTCCACCCCCACTCCAATTGCCACGACCGCCGAACGCGTTGAATCGGGCATTGATTCGCTTCAGTTCAGAGCGTGACACTTCCGCCACGCGCACTTCGACCATGACTTGCTGAGCGCCAGCGACTTCGAGCAAATTAATGATCTCTCCGCTTGCGCGATCTGTCGTTCGCTGACTTGATTGCTTGTCGGATTCCGCCTCGCGACCTCTGCGTGAACTATCGAGGCGTGCCAGGTAGCTCTCGGCCAATCGGGTCGCGGTGTTCATAGCCGTCGCGCTCGCCACACGGCCAGACAACACGATAGATCTTTGTGCCGAGGATACCTCGATGCCGTTGCCGGGAATCAAATGGAAGAGTCGGGTCTTCAGTCCCTCGAGGTCATGCGTGACCTCTACCTCAAATGACGATCGTGTTCCGCCTTCTCGGTCCCAAACAATGAGATTCGTCACACCGACATCTCTGCCAAGTACGTAATATTCGGTGGGGCTCAAGACGACGACATCCGCGATTTCAGGGTCTGCGATGGATACCCGCTTAGCCGCTTTGGCGAGCGTTATTGTGTGTGATTGAAAAACCGCTAGCGTGATTTTGTGGCTGCTGATCTCGGCATTTGCTGCGCAGATAAATCCGCTGGGGAGAATCAATAGAACTAAAAATAGTGCTCGCTGCATGTTGTATACCTATTCGGACTTGCGTGTAGTGACTTGGGTACCGCGAATCAACGTCACGGGAGGTGACGTTTGTGCTGGCTTCTCGAATCGCGGCGTCCGGATCGAAAAGATCCCCGCCTCGATCAATTTCGGTGCACGTACGATGATCTCTGTTTCACCAAACTTGTCGGTCGTCGTGGTGTCTTTGGCAGACATCGGGTTAAGTAACGTGAGCTGAATCCGCCCACGCTGTTGGGCTGCTGCGATTTTCTCAGCCCCCTCGGGTGTGACCTCCAGCGTCACGGCGCGCACCACGAGCGGCTCGTTCGAGCCCGGGTCGGATCGCTGATCAACAGCGAGGACCCGGATATCGTGAAGAATCGTTTCGGCTCGGTATATGCTGCTCTCTTGGAACGAAGCCAAGACATCAACCCGATTCTCCGGTAGTACGAATCCACCGACACCGATCACGTCGTCGACACGCACCGTCACGGCACGCATTCCAGGGTCAAGCACCGCAGCCAGCGAGCTACCGCCGACATGTTTGGAAAGGCGTCGATTGATCAGTGCTTCACCCGCCAACACCGAGGACCTGGAGACCTTTCCAATGACGTCTTCCGATTTTCTGAAGGCGTCCGGCGGGATGCTCGTCGGTGTTGCTCGAACGAGTCTGACGTCGGCAGCCTCAATGCGTTTTCCCAGCGGCACGTCACGTGCGGCAATCACCATGTTTGAGAGTCGTAGTTTCCCGTTATCGGCTAAATCAATACGCGTTTGCATCCAGCGCGTAGCGAGCCACGCCGCCAACGCTGCAAAAACGAGCGCAACAAAAATCAACCAAATATTTTTTCTAGTGTCATAGGTCATAAAATCCTCAGACGGTCAGAGCGGTACCGACGGTCGACATGGCGATGGCGATCGCGTACGGCACGTGTGTTGCTCCCCGGGTTAAACACATGTAGATGACTGCGAGAATCGCACCGACGATCGCGGTCGAGGCGAGAGCGATCAGCAGTTGAGAAGTGGTCCACCAAATCGACGTCGCAGAAATCAGCTTTACATCGCCCGCGCTCATACCGCGCAGCAGGTAGATCGGCGTGCAGGCGAGGCCTGCGATGACGCCCTGACCGAGTCCGCCAAGCGCGGACGCAGCGGAGTGTTCGATAGCGAGGTGAACGATGCCTGCAATTGCGACGACTACGGTCAGTCGGTTGGGTATGCGACGAGACTGCCAGTCAAAGACGGCAGCGGTGACGACCGCTGGGATTAGGATTGCCAGGTGCATGATGGGGATAGAGTTCACGGCGTTCCAAAAAGTGTCCGGACGGTAGGGAGTGGTGTTGCCGCCCGGACACTATTTTCGATGGGGAATGCGAGTTAGACGCTGAGGGCGGTCTTCAGCTCGGTCAAACGAAGGACAGCCTGGTCACCGATGTCCCCGAAAATACCGACCAAACCAGCGACGACGATACCGCCAACGATGGCGTATTCGACTGCTGCAAGCCCGCGCTCGTCGCGAATGAAGGCTTTAAGTAAGTTTTTCATTAAGTTCTCCTGTATTGATAGACGTGTCTGTCGAAGAAATAATCTCGACGAGCGCACTCTATGTTTGATCGGCCGGATCTCTCTGCGCGTTGACGCACGCAGATCGAACTTTCACTGGGTTCTCGACGGGAAAGACACTCGAAGACGATTCAAAAACCCAGAGGGTCGTATGCGTCCGGCTCCACCCATGCGTTGAGCGTGGCCAGTGCAACAGCGACGTGTTAGCGGCTGTCCAGCGGTGAGGCAGTAGTGCTTCGAGATGATGGCCTGCACTCAGACGCAATAACTGGGACTTCCCAGGCTCCGCCCGCGCCGATCGTCGCGACGCCGTCGTGATGAGTCTCACGTCGAGCGAACGACTCGACGGTCATGATCTCAACGGGTACTTTCGCGATGTCCGCAGGCGGCTGCCGCTCACACCCTAAAGGCAAGGTTTCTGCGGCCATTTCGCTGCGGAGATTTTTGTGCAGGGCATGGAACTTGCGCCGAGCATGCGCCATGCAGCCGACCTCGGTCACGCCTTCGCGGGACAGTGCGTCGAAACCTGTGTGGTCGGCACAGACGATCGAGACTTTCCAGTGGCACACGAACGACCGGGCGTGCGGACTCCTGCGACCTTCGGCAAAGTCGTACAGGAACACCGTGTGCTTGAGCAGCCGGGGCCTTCATGACCGCCCGCAGTGGCTCAGGCGTCACCCTGCAGACCCCGACCGATTGTGGGCGTGTTGAGCGTGTGATCTGTACCCGACTCGCTCGATAATCGTGTCCGACAGCGCAGTCGTAAATTCTTCGAGTGTCTTTGCAAACGACAATGAGCGCTCGCCAAAGCTTAAATTTAGCGTGTCAAAAAACTTTGAGTCTAAGGTCGATATTCTTTAAGTACTGCGTAAGTGCTTGAAGGCCAATAGGAGCGACTGAGTCCAGTCTTCTCATAATCCCTTGGTCCAGCCCACCTTTTCTGCGAACGCCACCTGAGTGATTCCGCTCGGCGACAGAAACTCTTCGAGAAGGATCTTGCCTGGATGGAACGGATTTGTTGGTTGCATTCGCAGGTGCTCGCTCATGTCGGTACGTCCTAATGGTAGTCAACGACTGAGACATCAAATGCGTG
>ENA-ORFA01000796-ORFA01000796.1-marine-metagenome-genome-assembly--contig:-NODE-796-length-12917-cov-2.811682_pt1 | contig 12917 bp, 13 predicted proteins | sample MGYA00248621_ERZ508587 | MGnify/ENA primary metagenome ERZ508587 (study PRJEB26250, sample SAMN06266239) | marine metagenome | isolation source: Columbia River Estuary | place: USA:Columbia River Estuary... | reverse complement strand
GTGATATCCGACTGTCGCTTGTTTGCGCGCATAAACCACGAATATGGTTTTTGGGGTGACGAAAACGAAGAGTCTCGACACGAAGCCGGCTTCACTCTGTCGTCGCCAATTGGCGTTCGCAACACACCAATTGTTCTGTAACAACTGCGACTTCTCCGTCCATTGTTGCTATGTCGGTTTGACCACGACGCGCCTGCCAAACTAGAAACATGCCTGATCATTCGATAGCAACAAAAGACATCACCAACCCTGGCGACTACGTCACTCGCTTTATCGAAAACATCGAGCAAAGTCACTTCACTGCAGCAATGGACATGGTGTCGGATGACTGCGAATACGACAATGTTCCAATCACCAAAGTGTTTGGCAAAGAAGCGATGATCCAGATTTTGTCCGACTTTTTGGCCGCTGCCACCAAGGTGGAGTGGCTGATTCATCATCAAGTGAGCAATGGCGACATGGAACACGGTGTGGTCATGAACGAACGCACCGACCGCTTCGAGATGGATGGCCGCTGGATCGAACTCGACATCGCCGGACTGTTCGTGGTGAGCGATGGCAAAATCGCTTTGTGGCGCGACTATTTTGATCGCGAGTCGTTTACAAAGGCTTTAGCCACCAAATAAACGCGCTTGCGCGCCGGATAAACGCGCTCGACATAAAAAGTCGCTCGCGGCTAGGCATAGCGCTTGAGCATCTGCGCCGCAGTTCGCTTGCCCAGGTCTTGCAGTGCAACAGGCTCTAGCACCTGCACTCCGTCACCCGCTCGCAACAGCAACCTGGCCAGCCAATGTTCGCTTCCGACTGCCATTGTCACCAGCGTGCTGCCATCCAAGTTGACTTCACGCGACATATACGGGTACGACTCAACAACCCATCTGGCCGAGGGCCCAACCTTCAGAGTCACGTGCAGAGATGCATTATCAAACCATGTAGAGCCGTCGGCAACTTTTTTTGTCGTAGCGTCTGGCTCAGAAAAGTTGCCTGTTGCCTTGAGTTTTTCGATTCGATCAATCCGAAACTCGCGCAGTTCGCCCGACTTGTCGTCGTCTGCAGACACATACCAATGCCCACCGCGCTCAAACACACTGCGCGGAATAATGGTTCGCTCAGATCGCGCAGCAGAGGCTGGCGTGAAATAGGTGATCAACTGATGAGCACCAGGCGCAACCGCATTGCGCAATTCTTCAAGAAATGCAACGGGCTTTAGATCCACTACCACTACCCCATCGTCAGACGGCAATAACGGACGCAACTTTTTGAGTGCTGTTGCTAGTGGACCTGATTTGTTGGCACCCGGCAAACGCATTGCCGCTTTACCCATCACAGTCAAAGCGAACACTTCTGCCGAATTCAGTTGCAATGGTCGAGAAAACATCAACGGCACATCGGCGACCACTTCGTCTTCGTCTACAAACACGTCAATCAATGCGTCGGGAGAATACGGTGGCACACCACACACCGAGGCCATCATGATGTCGTCAATAAGTTCGGCCTCTGTCAACTTAAATTGCTTGGCCATATCCGACAATTTGACCCGTTTGCGCTCCACAAGCCATGGCAGCATCACCATCAAACCGGCCACAATCTCGGTAGCACTTCGCGGGCCGCGGCGAGAACGTCGAAGAGCCATTAGTTATTCCCCGCGATCTGCCGCAGATGATTCACGATATGTTCTCTGACTCGAGGTGGTCCCAATACTTCGGCGCGATCCACCATCGCAAACAACCAGACACGAAATGCAACCAAGTTTGCGCACGGAATTGCAAATTCGATTGATCCATCACTTCGTTCGCGCAACACTGCACCGTCGCCAAACTCTGCTTTCACGCGTTGTGCAAGCGCCACATCTACCAACACCGTGGCGATTGCGTCATCACCATCACCCTCAGTCAACAACTCCAGCTCGGTTGGCACCGCTTTAGCCAGATCAAAACCGTCAGGCCGAGTAAATGACTGTGCGTCGCCATTGGTGATTTCGCCCTCGATCCGATCAACCCGAAATACGCGTTGCGCGTTGCGCAAGTGATCAAAGCCAACGATGTACCAAAAGCCACCACGCGACAACAAGCCATATGGGTCTACTTGGCGTTGCTGCCCTTTGTATACAAAATTGAGAGTTCTATGCTCAACCACACCAGCAGCAAGCGCTGGTAGTTGCCTGTCATCCATCTGAATATTGACACTTGTCGACGGCCGATCAAGCGCGCGCTCTCCGCCCAGTTTCCACAGTGCTTCGTCGCCGTGGCTTGCACCAATGCGCACGGTGGCAATGGCCATCTGCAGGGCCGAACGCTCGGCTTCGTTGAGGCCAAGATCACCAATTTCAAACTGCCGACGATCAACGGTGTACGCACCTTCGCCCGCCTTATCACCGCCCAGCGTGACCATGTCCATAGGAATGCCAAGCGCGCGCAACTGTGCTTTGTCGCGCTCAAATGCAGCACGTGCAGCCGAGTCGCCATCTGGATATTGGTTGACAAGTTCCTGACGAATTTGCTTCAACGTCAGCGGTTGAGTTCGCTGCACGAGCAGAGCCAACAAGTTGATCATGCGCTCGGGTTGCGATGTCCTTAAGGCCATGACCGCAACATTAGATGTTTTATTGGTGTTTGAGATACCACTGCAATAATTGCGAAGTCGAGGCGTCTTGATCGCTACTTGGTGCGCCTTGCGTTATCTGTTGGGAAATCTTTTGAGCCAATTTTTTACCCAATTCAACGCCCCACTGATCAAAACTATTGATGCCCCACACACACCCCTGCACAAACACGCTGTGTTCGTACAGCGCAATCAGGGCGCCCAAAGTTTGTGCCGACAATTCATCTGCCATCAGCACGGTCGATGCGCGATTGCCGGGCATCGTGCGTTGAGGCTCGGTTGATTCCGCACCAAATGCCAACGCTTGTGCCTGAGCAAACATGTTGGCCATCAACGAATCATGCGCGTCGCCATGTGTGGCTTGTGTCTTTGCAAAACCAATCAAGTCGACTGGCACCACTGAAGTTCCTTGGTGCAGCATCTGCATAAAGGCGTGCTGCGAATTGGTGCCAACACTTCCCCACACAACGGGCGATGTTTGTGTTGCAACAGCAACATTGTCGCTACCCACCTGCTTGCCATTGCTCTCCATGATCAGCTGCTGTAAATACGGTGCAAATAATCGCAGCGCGCTTGAATACGGCACTACGGCTTGCGTTTCACGACCCAAAATCGATCGATTCCACACACTGATGAGACCCATCATCACGGGAATGTTTTTGGCCAATGGCGTTTCGACAAAGTGTTCATCGACAGCGCGCATCCCGCTCAAAAAATCGTCAAACACATCAGAGCCAAATGCGACGACATTGGCCAAGTTGACAGCGGACGAAACCGAATACCTGCCACCGACCCACGGCCAGATGTTAAACGAGTGCGCAAATGCAATGCCTGCGGATGTGGCGCGCTGCGGCTCTACTGAAACGACTGCGCAATGTTGTGCAACTCCCGCATCACCAACTGACTCGGCAAGCCATTGCTGAATAATTCGACCATTCGACAAAGTCTCGGAAGTTGAAAAGGTTTTTGAACACATCACCACAAGCGTCTGTTGTGCATCGTGTCTTTCAAGCACTTTTTCTACTTCGACAGGGTCAATGTTTGAAACAAACGAGCACAGCAGCGATGGCTTGAGCGTGCACGAAAGTGCATCCCACACCAATGCTGGGCCAAGATCACTTCCTCCAATGCCCACATTGATGATGTGAGTAAATGGCTTGCCTGTTGCTCCAACAATCTTTCCGTTGCGCACACCAGTGGCAAATTCGGCCATCGAACGCCGCACCTGTTGCACTTCTTTCACTACGTCTATTCCATCAACAATGATTTTGTGTGTGCTCGGTGCACGCAGCGCCACATGCAATGCTGGCTGACCTTCCGACGTATTAATCGGTACTCCTGTAAACATCGCATCCCTGCGGTTTGACAATGATGCTTCTTGGGCCAGTTCAAGCAATGCGTCTACAACATCCGAAGTGATGTTTTGCTTCGAAAAATCGGCGACCAGTGATCCGTTGCCGAAGTTGAGGTGAAGCGTGTTTCGTGCTGCTCGTTGAGCATCGCCCAGAAACAACTCACTCAGGGTTGATTGTGGAGCCTCTTTGCCAAGAGCAACAAGCTTCTTCCACGAGGATGTAGTGGTGATCACTGTCTACAGGTTATCTCGCTCTCACGAGTAGCGTCTTGCACCGTGATTACGTTATGACTCCAAACGCCGCGGCAACGCAACACAATGCGTCGCGGCGCTTGCCCCAATCGGGTATCACCCTCGGCTTTGGCGCCTACATCATCTGGGGTCTTGTCACTATCTTCTGGAAACATCTCAAAAGTTTTGATTCATTTGAGCTCATCGGTTGGCGCATCACCACATCGGCAATCTTGCTCATTGCGTATATGACAGCAACCAAACGAATGAAGCCGCTACTGACAACGATGCGCGACCCACGAACATTGGTGCGACTCATCTTGGCCAGTATTTTGCTCACCATCAATTGGACAACCTATGTGTGGGCTGTTGTCAATGGCCACGTCATTGAAACCGCACTCGGATATTTCATTGCTCCGTTGTGCACAATGGTGCTTGGCGTATTTGTTCTGCACGAAAAACTTCGCAAACCCCAAATCATTGCGGTATGTTTTGCCGTGTGTGGTGTGGCTGTGCTCACGGTCGGATATGGCAGAGTCCCGTGGATTGCGCTCACCATTGCATCGTCATGGACTTTCTATGGCTACCTCAAAAAGCAAGTGCAACTCCCACCACTCGAGAGCCTGACCGGAGAAGTAATTGTCGCGTTCATTCCCGCGCTCATCTATGTCGCGATGTGCTGGAACCACACCAACAGCGTGTCCAACACCGCCTCATCAACGCAGTGGTTGCTCATCGCACTAACTGGTTTTGTCACCACTGTTCCGCTGCTGTTGTTTGCGGCTTCGTCTCAACGCATTCCGCTCACCCTCATTGGCCCAATGCAATACATTGTTCCCATTATCAATTTCCTACTTGGTTGGCTGCTGTATGCCGAAGAAATCACCACAACCAAAGTTGCAGGGTTTGCACTGATCTGGGTATGTCTCGCGATTGTTTTGCTCGACCTGTTTATTTGGCAGAGGCGTGCTGTGCAGTCCCAGCCACAATCCGCTTAAGGCCTTCAATCACATCTAGCCCGCGTTGTTGGTCGTTGACAGCTATTGAAAACCTCGACAAACCTGTGAGCACCACATTGATCAGGTCTTGCAAAACCTGAGCATTAATTCCTGGAACGATCTCGCCACGGGCTACGGCATCGGCGCACATTTTGGACAAAAACTGTCCAAGGCCAACACGAAGTGGTGCGATTGCTTTCGACAGCTCTGGGTGACGTTGAGATTCGGATGCAACCCCAACAACAAAACTTGCCAGCGACGGATCTTTGGCACTCATCAGCGCTATCGAATCCAAGATGGCCGAGAATTTATCGGTGAACGTGTCGTGTCCTGCCGCTGCTTCTTCAAACGTGCGCTGCACGACCTCTTGCATTTCGGCATATGCCGCAACATACATGTCAAGCTTTGATGGAAAGTAATGGTAAATCGCACCGGTTGTAATTCCGGCAGCTTGCGCAAGCGCGCGATTGGTAGTTGCGTCATAGCCAACGTCAGCAAACGAGCGACGGGCTTCTTTTACCAAAAGCTTTCGAGTCTCGCCGGCGTCGGTGTCACATGGACGACCAAGTTTCTTCACCAAAACCTTCATGAGGTCAGGCTAATTCGTTGGTCTGGGGCTAAACGAAGCGGCGCAAATGTGCTGCCAACTCAATCGGACGATCGCCCTGCACACTGTGTCCTGCACCGTCAACCACAACAATCTCGGCAGTTGGATAGTGCTTTTTCACGCCTTCAATGTCCTCGTCATCAACAACCGGAGATGCCCCGCCGCGCACAACCAAGAGCGGGCATTGCAGTCGAGCAATTGCATCCCACAATGCCGAGCGTGGTGATTCGGTTTCAAGATTGGTCTTCTCTGAATTAATTTGACCCCGTCGGTCGTAACGCCATTCCCAACTTCCATCTGTGAGTTGATGCGCGTTGTGCAAAATACCTCGGCGCAAACTTGTGGCAGACCTCGTTGGGTTGTGCTCGGTGGTGCGAGCCAGCAGATCATCAAAACTGGCGAAACTCTGTGGGCCGTTGATGAAGTCGAGCACGGCCTTAGCTTTTTTGCTTGTCACACCCGGCGTGATATCCACCATCACCAAATGTCGCACCAACTGGGGATATTTGTCAGTGAGCACCAAACATGTGAGCCCACCCAATGACATGCCAACAATCGCTTGAGCGTTTGGTGCGAGTTGTTGTACAACGACCGCAACATCATCTGCCAAATTTTGTGGCGTATACGTAGCGTCATCTCGCCACGACGAATGACCATGACCCGGCAAGTCAACTGCCAACAATGGGCACCCAAGGGCTAACGCAACTGTGTCCCATGTATGCGCATTTTGTGCGGTGCCATGCACCAACACCAATCGTGGTTCGCCTTCTCCCCACTTGAGCGCACTCACCTTTCGGCCATCGGACAACTGCACGCTCACTCGTTGCACCGTTGGTGCTGCACTCGCACTGATCGAGTATTCAGCGATGTTTTGACCAAACATCGAAAACTCGTCGTATGGAACCATCTCTGGTGTGCTCATGTGCGATTCTCCTACGGTGTTGTAACAGGAATTGTTGTTGGTGATCCAGCAATTGTCGTTACGACTACTTTCGGCAAAGTGGTTTGAGGAATTGTCGTTGGCACTGTCGTGTAGTCGGGGTCGGGTACGTCAAATGGCGGCACAGGAGAACCGTACTCTTCTGGTTCTTTCACACCGTCAAAAACATAGACGCGGTCGCCATAGGCAACAATTGCCTGAAAATACCTGGCCACCGACATGGGGATGCGCACACAACCGTGCGATGCAGGCTTGAGCGGAACCAAGATGGCACCGTGAATAGCGATGCCGTAATTGAAGTACACGGGGTTATACATCGTGCCCAGTTTTGACTCACGCATTCCTTGACGACGATTGTAGAAATAGAAAATTCCTGGAGGCGTAATTGCGTCACCACAAATTCCACGCTTAATTTCAGCGTCGGTATTGTTTCCATCTTCTCCCGGACTGATCGTTACCTCTTCACACCATTTTTCATTCGACCCACTGGAGATATGCGTGATCACCACAGGTATACCTTCTTTAAACACAATCATTACTTGCTCTGGCAGATACACCTCTACATGCGTCACCGTGTCGGCATCGCGTCGCGGTTTGATCTGAATATCTGATTGCATAATCGACCACGTTGACGGCGTGACAACCCCTGTTGCGCGCTCTCGTGGCGTACTCATCACCAGTTTTTCAAAAGCCCACACAGCCTGAATCGTGTTTTGCCCAAACACGCTGTCTTGCGGGCCTGGATCAAAGTGCAACGCAGCCAGTCGCTGCTGCACTCGCAACACGTCGTCACCTTTCATCCCAGGTTTTATTGTTCGCGTGAGAGGCACTGTCACCAACGGAACATTCGTTGAATCTACGCTTACGTTTGGATTACTGGCATCCGAGTCTGATTTGTCTCCGTTCGCCACAACCGATATCGCGACAACAGTGAGCAACACAGCAATTGCGGCAATCGCTGGCCGCCAGCGATCATAGAGATTGGGCTGCGTGTGCAATTGATCCAGTTCGTCATCAACGAATTCGTCTTGATCAAAAAAATCGTCGTCGGAAAAGTCGTCGCTCATATTTATTCCTGCACCTGTGGGGTTACTTCTTTTTGGGTCCGAGAGCGTTGAGATGACCGCGCAATGTCCACGCTTCTTTCAAAATCTTGATAATTACTGAAGGCGAACTGAGCGTGGATACTCCACGAGTTCGTGGAAAGTAGTCAACACCAAACTGCACAACGCTCATGTTCATCTTGCGTGCGCTCACCATCAGTTCTGCGTCGATAAACGAACCTTCACTTGTGAGTGTGACTTGCTCGAGCACCTTGCGGCGTACCAATTTGAATGCAAAGTTGACATCTCTAAAGCGACAGCCAAACAGTGCACGCACCATCAAGTTGTAAAAGAATGAATACACCACGCGCACGTAGCCCTCGCCTGTTCGATCAAATCGGTAGGCGGCAACAATGTCGGCTTCGTATTGGTGCATCAAACGCATTGCCTTGTGTACTTCTTTAAAATCAAATGGCAAGTCGGCATCGGTGTACAGCACCACGTCGCCTGTTGCGGCGCCAAAACCAGACTTAATTGATCCGCCCAATTTGCGGTTAGTCGGGTGATGCACAACTTTTACCCGTGAGTTGCTTGCTGCCGCTTCATCGGCGAGTCGGGCTGTTGCATCAGTTGATGCATCATTGACGATGATCATCTCGTAATCGCCAATCGTCCCGGCAGCGATCAGGTCGTCACCGAGTTCTATCGCAGCATTGAGCGCGCGTTGAAGATATTCCTCTTCATTCCACATGGGGAAAAATACGGAAAATCGTTCGAAACGTGGATTCGGCATGCCCAATTAGGCTAACTGCGAGCATCGAATTTGCGATCCGACCACAGTCTCAACGCCTGTATTGTGCAGGCTGTGACTGCTTCTGCCAACAATGCTTCAGGACTCACCAATACTTGGCGAACGGTTGCAGTGGTCTCGTGGCTCCTGGTCTTCTTTGCGATCATCGCCGTTGCCGTCACCAGTCGCAACATTGGCAAGCCAACGTGGTGGCTTGGCCCCGAGTCAAATCCTTCCTTCATATTGCTGTGGGCGCTTCCATTTGTGGCACCAATTGCCAGCATCATTGCAGCAATCAAATTTGGACGAGTTGCAAGTTACGTCGGTTTTGGATCAGCACTTCTTCTTGGTGCCATCGGAGCTGCGGACATAAACAACACCCCTGGTGTGGCCCTGATCGAATGCACCATTGCAATTGCGTCGGCACTGATTGCCATTGCCACATTTGCTGGTCGGATAAATCAGTCGGTCTAGAGTTCCAAAAGTAAGTACCGTAGATGTATGCCCCAGTCCAACGCATCTGCTTCAAACGCCAAAGTTCTCTCCAGCCTTCCGGTTGGCGAGCGAGTAGGCATCGCTTTTTCTGGTGGCCTTGACACATCCGCAGCAGTTGCATGGATGCGCGAAAAAGGTGCTCTACCCTTTGCATACACCGCCAACCTTGGCCAACCTGACGAGCCCGACTTAGACGGAGTTCCTGATCGCGCAAAGCAATATGGCGCAGAAGGTGCTCGCCTTATCGATTGTCGCACCGAACTCGTACATGAAGGACTCGTTGCTCTGCAGTGCGGAGCGTTTCACATCACCACTGCTGGCAAAACATATTTCAACACCACACCACTCGGTCGAGCAGTAACTGGCACGTTGCTTGTGCGCGCGATGAAAGAAGACAACGTCGACATCTGGGGCGACGGCAGCACATATAAAGGCAACGACATCGAGCGCTTCTATCGCTACGGGCTACTTGCCAATCCAAACTTGCGCATCTACAAGCCATGGCTCGATGCAGACTTTGTGCGCGAGATGGGCGGCCGCTCCGAGATGAGTGCATTTTTGGCAGCAAAAAAGTTGCCATATCGTGACTCTGCCGAAAAGGCGTATTCCACCGATGCAAATATCTGGGGCGCAACACACGAAGCAAAAACTCTTGAAGAGTTATCGACCAGCATGCACATCGTTGCGCCAATCATGGGTGTTGCGCATTACGACGAAAAAGTGAAAATCAAGACCGAAGATGTTGTTGTGCGCTTCAAAGAAGGCTGGCCAATCGCGCTCAATGGCAAAGAGTTTGATTCACAAACAGAACTCGTCAATGAAGCAAACATCATTGGCGGACGTCACGGTCTTGGCATGAGCGACCAAATCGAAAACCGCATTATCGAAGCAAAGAGCCGTGGTATTTACGAGGCTCCGGGTCTCGCACTGCTGCACATCGCTTACGAGCGTCTTGTCACGGCTATTCACAACGAAAACACCATCGAAAATTATCGTCAGATGGGCCGCCGCTTGGGCCGCTTGTTATACGAAGGTCGTTGGTTTGACCCACAAGCGTTGATGCTGCGCGAGCCGCTCATGAATTGGGTTGGCTCACTCATTACTGGCGAAGTCACGATCCAGTTACGTCGCGGTGACGACTACTCCATCCTCAATACATCTGGCCCGCACCTCACGTATGCACCAGAGCGCCTGAGCATGGAGCGCGTGGAAGACGCAGCGTTTGGCCCGCTCGATCGCATTGGTCAACTCACGATGCGCAATCTCGACATTCAAGACACGCGCGCCAAGATCGATGAATATCGCGCAGCCGGCACACTTGGTGGCGGTGGTTTACTCGAACTCGAGTAATGCTTCGCTGTCCATCAACTAGCTATTTACAAGTGCGCGAGTAATCGCTGCAGCAAGCGCAGCACGCTCGCCCATCGTCTTAATCTTGATGTATTCGCTATCTGCATGCGCGCCGCCACCACATGCTCCAAGTCCATCCAGAGTTGGCACACCAATCGCAGCCGTGAAGTTGCCATCCGAACCACCACCAACTGCAATGCCTTGCAAATCGGTGATACCGATACCTGCGGCAACGCTCTGTGCCACTGCATACAACGCGGTTGCAGCCGACTCGTGCATTGGTGGTCGATTGATTGACCCGCTCACGCTGATAGTTGCTCCGGCAACGGTTGGTTGCAGCGCGCTGAGTGCAGTTTCAACACGTGCTTTTTCAGAAACAATATTGACGCGAACATCAACTGTTATCTGCGCCGCTGCTGGCACCACATTTTCGGTTGTTCCTGCAGTAGCAATCGTTGGTGTCACAGTGGTGCCAATCTCGGGTTGAGCAATTGCGGCAATCGCTTGCACCTGCGCCGCAAGTTCAATCAATGCATTGATTCCCTTTTCGGGCTCGAGACCTGCGTGCGATGCGCGGCCAGCAATGTCGACAACAAATGTGCCAACGCCTTTGCGAGCAATCTTGAGTGCGTCGCCATTGCCGCTTGGCTCAAACACCAACACATTGCCCGTTGCTTTTGCGCGCGCTTCAATCAACTCGCGAGAAGCATAAGAACCAATCTCTTCATCTGATGTAATCAAAATCTCTGCGCCACTTGCCTCGCGTATTTCGCTCAGCCCATAAATAGCCTGAATAATTCCAGCCTTCATATCAAAAACTCCAGGGCCTGTTGCTTTTCCGTCGCGCACTGCAAATGGCAACCGTGCCAATGTGCCAGCAGGATGCACAGTGTCGTGATGACCCAGAATGAGAACCTTCGGGTCGTTGCCCCCACGCCAATGAATATGTGGCCCTACTGGCGACTCAATCAGCGTTGGTGCAGACCCGAGCATGCGCTCCATCAGGCCTGACAACAACTGTGCGTGAGATTGCAAACGTTCAATGTCTCGCGAAGGAGATTCGCATGACACCAGTGCATCAAGGTCTGCGAGCATCGCATCGAGGTTGTACGTGTCTGAAGAACTCATGGGTGAAATCGTGCCACGAATTAGCGCTGAAACAACGTTTCAATTACAACATCATCTGCGGCAAGCACCTCGGGTAAGGGCTCAACACCAATTCCTAGCCCTGTTGGCACCAGCAACATGCCGTCTTCAAGCACAAATGGCCGTGTGACATCAGAGGCGAAATAGCGGGCAGACGCCGACAAGTCAGGCGTCAACGTGAACCCTGGCATGGCAGCAAGCGCAAGACATGAGGCTCGACCAATTCCCGATTCAAGCATTCCGCCAACCCACGCATCAATGCCGCGGTCAACAAGAACATCATGCATCGCAAAGGCAGACAGGATGCCGTGCGCGCCCGCATGTTTGCCAAGTTCGCCCGCGATTTCGGGTTGCAGCAGGTTATAGGTGCCAGCGGAACCACAGCACAGGTGGCTGTCGGCAGGTTCCAGCACGGTAAAGCCCGCCGCGCGCAGCAGGTCTTTTGGCGCGTCTTTAACCTTTTGGCCGTGCTGTAGCGAACAGGCTGCGTGATAGGCCACAGCCAGCCCTTTGGCTTGCGTCTTAGGCAAGCCGAGTAGGGCAATTACCTCGGTTACGTCTTTCGCCAACCCCGCCACCTGCGCCGCCTCGCCCGACAGGGCATCTTGCGCGAACAGGTGGCCGTAATCCTTCACCGTCGATCCGCAGCCCGATGTGCTGATCACCAAGGCATCCAAAGGCCCTGCGCGGTGCGCCGCCATCACCGCTTGCACCATGCCCCGCGCCATGGGCCGCGCGGAATGCTCTTGCCCCATGTGCAGCGGCAAAGCCCCGCAGCAGCCCATGTTCGGCGGCACAACCACCTCGGCCCCCAAACGTGTCAGCAGGCGGATGGTGGCATCGTTGATCTCAGTATTCAGCGCCTTTTGTACACAACCCGTCATCAGCGCCACGCACATTTTGCGCGGGCCAAGGGCGGGGAAAACCTGCGCATCATCGTTGCGGCTGACGGGGGGCAGGGTTTTGGGCACCAACTGAAGCAGCGCCTGCACCCGCGCATCGGGGATCAGGCGCGCCAAGGGGCGGGTCAGGCGCGCCGCAAAAACGGCCAGCCGAAAGCGCGTGGGATAGGGCATCACCGCCACCAATACGGCGCGCAACAGCCTATCCATCCATGGGCGGCGATAGGTTTTTTCGACATGGTCGCGGCCCATTTCGATCAGGTGCGCATAATCCACGCCCGAGGGAGGGCTTGGGCATGGCTTCAGACAGGCAACCGCGCGTCACCGGACCCAGAGTTACAGGATTGGGCGGGGTGTTCTATGTGGTGAAGGACCCGGCGGCGACGCGCGCGTGGGCCACCAGGCCGCCGCCTCCTCCTGCCCCTCCGGGGAGAGCGCGGCGCCGCGGCGCGCGGCCGCG
>ENA-ORFA01000790-ORFA01000790.1-marine-metagenome-genome-assembly--contig:-NODE-790-length-12981-cov-6.968304_pt1 | contig 12981 bp, 16 predicted proteins | sample MGYA00248621_ERZ508587 | MGnify/ENA primary metagenome ERZ508587 (study PRJEB26250, sample SAMN06266239) | marine metagenome | isolation source: Columbia River Estuary | place: USA:Columbia River Estuary... | reverse complement strand
GAAAAAATATCTGAAAAAGTAAAGTATGACATTTTTACCACTGATGATTTATTAAAATTAGATGAATTGTATGCAGATGTCTTAAGGGAACAGAAAGATGATAATAGTATTTACTTTGATGCTCAAGCCCCTTCTTATGGAAGAAAAGGGTTTTATTCAGCATCAATAAACAAATACATAGAATTTATAAAACAAATAACAACTTCAAAATCAACCATATTAAATAATAATATTATGCCGGCTTCACTAAATACTATATTATATGGACCTCCTGGTACAGGGAAGACATATAATTCGATAAACAAAGCAATCAGCATTATTAATCCTGATTTTCTTCTATCAAACGACCGTATCGAATTAAGGCAGGAATACAAACGTTTGGAAAATAACAATCAAATTATTTTTACAACTTTTCACCAAAGCATGAGTTACGAAGATTTTGTTGAGGGGATAAAACCGTTACCACCTCAGCCAAATGAGTCACTGAAATATGAAATACAAGCAGGTATTTTTAAAATCGCTTGTTCCAGAGCATCATATTTGTGTTTTTAAAAACATAATCAGTCAAAAGGTCAGGCAGATAAAAATTACACATTCGATGATTTATATTTTGATTTTATTAATTGAATTGCAAATTCAATTTGATCAAAATCAATTTTATTAAATAAATCCTGGTGTGCGTGGAAATAATTTTTCACTGTAAATTTTTTAGTGTCTGACATGTTTATCTTAGTTTATTAGGTTGATAAAATACAATTTGAGATCCACTATTATCGAAGCCGAAATCTACTTTTTTTAGTCTATTAAGTGCTTTTTGAATTCGAATATGATTCTCTGGAGGAGCGAAAAACATTAAGAAACCTCCGTTACCTGCTCCAAGCAGTTTTCCACCAGTAGCTCCATATTTAATTCCAGTTTTATACCAGTCGTCAATTTGCGGATCGGATATTCCATTGGTTAATTGAGATTTCAGTACCCAGTTTTCATGCAAAATAGATCCAAAATTATCCAAGATATTATTTTGCATTTCGGATTTCAATTCAAAAACAAGCTAGCCATCAATACGGTGCTTATAATAGCCCCCCACGAAGTAAAAGAAAAAAACATAGAAGCGCTTCAAATCCGCAACGGACTTGAAGTTGTTCATGACAAAGTTGTCACTGTGCTTGCACGATTAGCAGAGCGCGCAACGCAATATGCAGACCAACCAGTTGCAGGACGTTCACATAATGTTCCAGCACAGATTACAACTCTTGGAAAAAGATTTGCTTCAGCTGCAGAAGAATTACTTTTTGCTTATGAGCGCTTAACTGCTTTGCAAGATCGCTACCCAATGCGCGGCATAAAGGGACCAGTTGGAACTGCGCAAGATTCAATTGACTTACTTGGTTCAACTGATGCTCATGCAAATTTAGAAAACACAATTGCAAAAGAGCTGGGCTTTAACCGTGTCCTAGATTCAACCGGTCAGATCTATCCTCGCTCTTTTGATTATGATGTTGTAACAACTCTTGTTCAGCTTGCATCATCTCCTTCATCTCTTGCCACATCAATTCGCTTGATGGCAGGCGCTGAACTTGTCACTGAAGGTTTCAAGGCCGGCCAAGTTGGAAGCAGCGCAATGCCGCACAAGATGAACACACGCTCGTGTGAGCGAGTAAATGGTTTAGCAGTTGTGCTTCGCGGATATGCATCAATGGTTAGTGAACTAGCTGGGGATCAATGGAATGAAGGCGATGTTTCTTGTTCTGTAGTTCGCCGTGTTGCAATGCCTGATGCTTTCTATGCAATTGATGGCCTTCTAGAAACTATGCTCACAGTTTTAGATGAGTTCGGAGCATTCCCAGCCGTTATTGCTGCTGAATTAGAGCGTTATCTGCCTTTCTTGGCCACAACAAAGATTTTGATGGCAGCAGTTAAGGCCGGCGTTGGCCGCGAAGTTGCCCATGAAGTTATTAAGGAACATGCAGTTAAAGCAGCGCTCGGAATGCGCGAAGGCAAGAAGAACTCACTCCTTGATGATTTAGCAGCAGATGATCGTTTACCACTTGATCGTGCGGCATTAGATGTATTAATAAGCACCCCACTTGAATTTACTGGCGAAGCTCGCCAACAAGTTGCTCGAGTTGTTAGTCGCATTGGCGCGATTACTTCCGCGCACCCTGCCGCAGTGCAGTACAAGCCCGGCTCTATTAGGTGAGCGGCTTCGGCTTAGCTGGTCCACCGCCAGCGCCTTCAATACCTGGGTGGACACACCTGCGCACCGGAAAAGTACGTGACCTTTATACAAATGATTTAGGAAATATCTTACTTGTTGCATCTGATCGCATCTCTGCTTATGACTGGGTAATGCCGACAGAGATTCCAGGTAAGGGCGCAGTACTCACGCAACTATCTTTATTTTGGTTTGATTTACTAGAAGACATAATTCCGAACCATGTTGTGTCAACCGATGTTCCAGAAATTGTGGAAGATCGCGCAATTATTGTTCAACCACTAGAAATGTTTGCAATTGAATGTGTTGCACGTGGGTATTTAACTGGAAGCGGCTGGAGTGAATACAAGGAAAATAGTGCGGTGTGTGGAAATACTCTTCCCGCAGGATTACTAGATGGATCAGAGCTTCCTAACAGCGTTTTCACACCAGCGACAAAGGCAGAGATTGGTGATCACGACATAAACATTGATTTTGAGGCGGCATCAAAGATTGTTGGTGCCAAGGATGCAGCCGAGCTGCGCGATTTAACTTTAAAGCTTTATGACACTGCAGCAGATTTTGCCAAGAGCCGCGGCATTATTTTGGCTGACACTAAATTCGAATTTGGACGAAATTCAGCTGGGGCAATTGTCTTGGGCGATGAGGCTCTAACCCCTGATTCATCTAGGTTTTGGGATCAATCCACATGGGTGCCAGGTGGCACACAGCCCTCATTTGATAAGCAGTTTTTACGTGACTACCTCGTAGCCAGCGGATGGGATAGAAATAGCCCACCACCCGAGCTACCAGCAGAGATCGTAGAAAAAACCTCAGCGCGTTATGAAGAAGCTTTTTATCGTTTAACTGGCAGCAAGTTCTAACTAAGGGAGAATATGACAATGGCAAAGATCGTGGTTGATGTGATGTTGAAGCCAGAGATTCTTGACCCACAAGGTAACGCTGTTGCATCTGCGCTACCTCGCCTTGGATTCTCCTTTGCTAAATCAGTGCGCCAAGGAAAGCGATTTGAAATTGAAGTTGAAGGCGAGCCAACGGCTGCTCAGTTAGCTGAAGTTGAAAAAGCTGCTGAAGTTCTACTTTCTAATCCAGTTATTGAAAACTATGTTGTGAGAGTTGAAAAGTAATGCGCGTTGGAGTCATAACTTTTCCGGGCACACTCGATGATCGAGATGCTGCACGGGCTGTTGTAGCCGGAGGTTCCGAGGCAGTATCACTTTGGCATGCAGATGCTGATCTAAAGAGCGTGGATGCAGTTATTTTGCCTGGTGGATTTTCATACGGTGACTATTTACGCTGCGGTGCTATTTCTCGTTTTGCTCCGGTAATGCAGTTAGTAATTGAAGCTGCAGGTAAAGGTATGCCTGTTTTGGGAATTTGTAATGGCTTCCAAGTTCTTTGTGAATCACATTTGCTTCCAGGGGCCCTCACACGCAACTCAGATCTCCATTTTCTCTGCAGAGATCAAGAGATAGAGATAGTGAATAATTCAACGCCTTGGACTTCTTCTTATAAAACTGGCGAGAAGATTGTTATTCCACTTAAAAACGGTGAGGGATCATTCCAATGTGATGATAAAACCCTTGCTGAACTAGAGGGTGAAGGAAGAGTCATTGCCAGATATGTGGGTCAAAACCCTAACGGGTCAAGGAATTTGATCGCAGGAATCACTAATGCACGTGGCAATGTGGTGGGCCTTATGCCTCACCCAGAGCATGCAATTGACGAGCTAACTGGGCCGTCGGCCCAAGGTCTTGGCTTCTTTACTTCAATTCTTAATGCGATGGTGAAGTAATGGCTCTCGATACTGTTGTCATTGCACAATCAACTCCAGATACAGTCCAACCATTTACTGAACTTGGGTTGAAGCCGGATGAGTATGCACGTATCAAAGAAATCCTAGGTCGTCGCCCCACATCATCTGAATTGGCAATGTATTCCGTGATGTGGTCAGAACACTGTTCATATAAGTCATCAAAAGTACATTTGAAGCAATTTGGTGAAAAAGCACCAAAGTCTGATGCATTGCTAGTTGGTATTGGTGAAAATGCTGGCGTTGTTGATGTTGGTCAAGGTTATGCAGTTACTTTTAAAATTGAATCCCACAACCACCCTTCATTCATCGAGCCGTATCAAGGCGCAGCAACTGGCGTCGGCGGAATTGTGAGAGATATTTTGACAATGGGTGCACGACCAATTGCAGTAATGGATCCTTTGCGATTTGGTCCAGCAGATGCCGCAGATACTCGCAGAGTTCTTCCGGGTATCGTTGCTGGTGTTGGTGGATACGGAAACTGCCTAGGACTACCAAATATTGGTGGTGAAGTTGTTTTTGATGAGACTTATATTGGTAATCCGTTAGTTAACGCCCTATGTGTTGGCGTGATGAAGCACAGTGATATTAAATTAGCAAAAGCTGCCGGTGCTGGAAATCTTGTTGTTCTCTATGGCGCCAAGACTGGCGGAGATGGAATTGGTGGCGTTTCAGTTTTAGCTTCTGAAACTTTTGGTGCTGGCGGTTCAACCAAGCGCCCGAGTGTTCAAGTGGGCGATCCATTTGTTGAAAAGGTTTTAATTGAATGCTCCCTTGAAATCTTTGCAGAAGACTTAGTGCTTGGCATCCAAGACCTTGGCGGAGCAGGCTTATCGTGTGCAACGAGTGAATTAGCCTCAGGTGGCAGCGGGGGCATGAAAGTCGCCCTGGACAAGGTTCCTTTGCGCGATCCATCCCTTTCTCCTGAAGAGATTTTGATGTCAGAGTCACAAGAGCGCATGTGTGCCATCGTTGAACCCAGCAAAATCAATCGATTCTTAGAAATCTGTAAGAAGTGGGATGTGACAGTTACTGTCATTGGTGAAGTAACTGATGGGGATAGATTAGAAATCACATGGAATGGTGAAGTAATCGTCAATGTTCCACCGCGCACGGTCGCTCATGAGGGTCCGGTTTATAACCGCCCTCTTGCACAGCCTGCATACATCAATCAAGTGAATTCACAAAAAGTAAATGTTCCTATGCCAACTGGCGCAAGTGAAATCAAAGCTGCAGTTCTCAAACTAGCAGGAGCGCCTAACTTGGCAGATAAATCCTGGGTTACTGCTCAATACGATAAATATGTTCAAGGAAATACTATTCAAGCTCAACCCGATGATTCAGGAATGGTTCGACTTGATGAGAGCACGCATCTAGGTGTTGCAATTTCAACGGATGCAAATGCGAATTGGTCATATTTAAATCCTTATCAAGGAGCAAAGCTTGCGCTAGCCGAAGCTGCACGAAATATTGCAACTGCCGGTGCTAGACCACTTGCAGTAACTAACTGTCTTAACTTTGGATCTCCTGAAGATCCAGGAGTGATGTGGCAGTTTGCTGAATCCGTTCGCGGTTTAGCCGATGGCTGTTTAGAGATGGGCTTGCCTGTTACAGGTGGCAACGTTTCTTTCTATAACCAAACGGGAGCAGTTGCTATCTTGCCAACACCAGTCATTGGTGTTTTGGGAGTAATTCAAGATGTTCGCAAGCGAACACCGATGAGTTATAAGACAAGCGGCCTGGAACTATTCTTGCTGGGAGAGACAAAAGAAGATCTAGCGGGAAGTGAATGGGCTTTCTTGCATGGTCAGCGAGTTGGCCAGTCACCAGATGCTGATTTAGCCCGTGAAATGCGCCTTATTGAGCTGCTTCTAGAGGGGAATGCTTTCTTTAGCGCTGCTCATGATTTGAGCCAAGGCGGACTATCGGCCGGATTAACTGAAATGGTTTTGCGCCATAGCGTTGGTGCCACTATCTCTCTTTCAAATCCAGCCGTTGATCTCTTGAGTGAAACTCCAGGACGAGTAATCGTGGCGATAGAGACAAGTAAAGTTTCGCAGTTGCAGGCCCTTGCATCTAAGTACTCGATAGCAATTTCAAAGCTGGGAACTACTGGTGGGGATTCACTGACTATCAATGACTCTGTCATTTCATTAGATGAACTTCGCACAGAACACACTTCGACATTCCCACGGTTGTTTGGATAGAAGATATGCGCGATCAAGGAGTCCTAGAAGAAGTTAAGAGCACACTTGCGCTGTTGACTGCCAAGGCCCCTGGTCGTGCAATTGAAGTTCGAGTTCCACCATATGCCGCAGTGCAATGTGGTGATGGACCAACTCATACCCGTGGAACTCCAGCAAATGTTATTGAGATGAACGCCCCAACGTGGTTGGCGTTAGCAAAAGGTGAAATCAATTGGGCCGATGCGCTAAATAATGGCGACATCATCGCTTCAGGGGTTCGAGCAGATCTTTCGGAGTATTTACCACTTAGGATTCAATCATGAGACGCCCAGATGGATTACTCAATCACAACGTCTTGGGCGAAGATAAAGGCCCACAAGATGCTTGTGGAGTTTTTGGCGTGTGGGCACCGGGTGAAGAAGTTGCAAAGCTAACTTTCTACGGTCTTTATGCTCTGCAACACCGCGGAACTGAATCTGCTGGAATTGCAACAAGTGATGGAAGCAGAATTCTTGTCTATAAAGATATGGGATTAGTATCTCAAGTCTTTACTGAAAGTGATCTAGCTACTCTTCCTGGAGATTTAGCAATTGGTCACTGCCGATACAGCACCACTGGATCAAGTACTTGGGTTAATGCACAGCCAACCCTTCGCCCAACTAAGTACGGCACACTGGCTTTAGCCCACAACGGAAACCTGACTAATACCGGCGATTTAGCTGAATTAGTGCAAAAGCTTGAGCCAAGTAATGGCCGTGAACGCGGAGCCACGACAGATACTGAAATTATGACCGCGCTTATCTCGTTGCAAAATGAGAAAAATGTTGAAGCAAGTGCGATGTCAGTTCTGCCACAACTAGAAGGTGCTTTTTCTTTAGTGTTTATGGATGAGCATACGCTATATGCAGCCCGTGATCGCCATGGTGTTCGCCCATTAGTACTAGGTAAGTTAGAAAATGGTTGGGTAGTTGCATCTGAATCAGCTGCCCTAGACATTGTTGGCGCAGCATTTGTTCGAGAGATTGAACCAGGCGAGTTTGTTGCAATTGATGCAACTGGAGTTCGTTCAGAGCGATGGGCACCTGCAGAACCTAAGGGTTGTTTATTTGAATATGTTTATCTAGCTCGACCTGACACAACAATTGCAGGACAGGGAATTCATGCAACGCGAGTTCGCATTGGTGAGCGCTTAGCAAAAGAAGCACCTGTGGAGGCAGATCTTGTCATTCCAGTTCCTGAATCAGGAACACCTGCAGCAATTGGATATGCAAAAGGTTCAGGAATTCCTTTTGGAATGGGATTAGTAAAGAACTCATACGTCGGACGCACATTTATCCAGCCATCACAAACTATTCGCCAATTAGGTATTCGCTTGAAGCTCAACCCACTGCGTGAAATTATTGAAGGCAAGCGCATTGTGGTTGTCGATGACTCTATTGTGCGCGGAAATACCCAACGCGCAATCGTGCGCATGTTGCGCGAAGCCGGAGCACGTGAGATTCACGTTCGAATCTCTTCACCACCAGTTAAATGGCCATGTTTCTATGGAATTGATTTTGCTACTCGCGCTGAACTAGTGGCCAGTGGTTTAGAAGTTGAAGAGATTAGACGCTCTATTGGCGCAGATTCTCTGGGCTATGTCTCACTTGAAGGTCTCATTGAATCCACCCAGGTGGAAGAAAATAAGCTATGCGGGGCATGCTTTACGGGCCAATACCCAATCCGTATTCCTGCCGATATGTCTGAAGGCAAGATGCGCCTTGAAATCACAGAAGTACATGGTCATTAAATGAGTACATACAAAGATGCTGGCGTTGATATTGATGCAGGAGATCGCGCCGTTGAATTGATGAAGGCATCGATTGCCAAAGCTTCACGCCCAGAAGTAATGGGCGGTATCGGCGGCTTTGCCGGTTTATTTGATGCAAGTGCGTTGAAGAGTATGAAGAAACCATTGCTGGCAACATCAACTGATGGTGTGGGAACGAAGACTGAAATAGCTCGCGCTATTGGTAAATACGACACCATTGGTGAAGATTTAGTGGCAATGGTTGTTGATGACTTAGTTGTGTGTGGGGCAGAACCTCTTTTTATGACTGACTACATCGCAGTTGGAAAAGTTATCCCAGAGCGCATTGCTGAGATTGTTTCTGGAATTGCACGTGGTTGTGAAAAAGCAGGCACAGCATTAATTGGGGGAGAGACTGCTGAACACCCAGGGTTACTAGCTGATGATGAGTTTGATGTTGCCGGTGCTGCAACAGGAGTTGTTGATGCAGATCTACAACTTGGCGCACACCTTGTTCAAAAAGGTGATGTGTTAATTGCAATGCCATCAAGTGGTTTCCACGCTAATGGCTTTTCATTAGTGCGACACATTATTAAGACTGCCAAGCTCTCACTTGATGCCCACGTCAGTGAGTATGGCAAAACATCTGGGGAAGTTTTCTTAACGCCAACTGAAATCTATGCATTGGATTGTTTGGCACTGATTAGATCTATGCAAGGAAAGCTGCGCGGATTTTCACATATTACTGGTGGTGGAATTGCAGAAAATACTGCTCGCGTTATTCCAGAACACTTGAGTGCAATTTATGATCGCTCGACATGGTCGATTCCAGTTGAAATGGAGTACTTATCTAAAGTCGGCGGCGTGCCCCAGGCAGACATGGAACGAACATGGAACTGCGGCATTGGAATGAGCGCGATAGTTTCGCCTGATTCAGCCGATTTAGCCCTTCGATCCCTGGCTGCTCGGGGAATGAAAGCATGGGTCGCAGGCGTTGTAGAGGTGCGGGAGCCCTCCCAAGCACGCTCAACTTTGGAAGGCACCTACAGAGCGCGATAACCTACGCCTCTGACGAACACGTACTTAGTTAAGGAGCTCGCATATGGGTCGCGGCCGAGCCAAAGCAAAACAAACCAAAGTTGCACGTGATTTGAAATATAACTCACAAGATATGGATTTAGATCGTCTTGCGAAAGAACTTCATGGCGACGTTGAACCTTCACGTAATCGGGATGATGATGATCCCTTTGCTGAAGGCAATTACATTCCACGTGCGTGAGACCTACACCGTACGTAGCATCACTGAGAGTTTACGAACCTCTTTCTGCATTTGAACCTGCCGACCGTTTGCGTTGGCAATCAATTGATATCAGTGAACAGAGTTATGTAAACGAAGAAGCCTTTGCTTTGCATCGCACTGTAGTTCCTGAACCACCTGCTGGTCGTCCAGACGGCGTTCATATTCTAGATATTGAAGGCGAACGCTATGTTGCACCGTGGTCGACTGCAACACGTTGCTGGGCAGCGCTAGATAACTTTAAAGATTCACTACCAAGTAGTGTCGTTCCATATTTTGTTTCACCTGCAATGGAAGATGTCATTACAGCAGGTGTTGATTTGTTAGACGATAAAGTTCCACATATTTTAAATGAGACGTGGGTTATTCCACCTCGTTGGTTCCTACTGTTTATGCCAGAAGAGCGAACTCGTGGAGAGAATAAGGATGGTCTTTTCACAATTGCGCGTGCAACTATTGCAAATGCAAAAGCCCGTGCAGAGGTTGCACACACCACCGTTGTTAATGCTTTCGGTGAAGGTCCGGTTGAACAGGATCTAGAGAATTTGCTAGCTTGGTTAGAAATGTTTCACCCAAAGTCATATGTTGAATTAGATTACGGCGGTCTTGCGCAGTATTTAAACAAAGCGCTGCGAGATAACAATGAAGATGGATTACTCTCGGACACATCTATTGAAGATGTCTTAGATTCCCTCTCTGGACTTGCCGCAGCAGATGGATTGATGGCGGGGAAGGGATATGAACGATTGATGTCGCGTTGGCGCAGGGTTCAGGCCCTTGAATCAGCCAATTAATTCATCTTTGACGTATTGCATCCCAACGACTTAATCGGAATACTTCACCACAATACGGAGCAATTCGGACATACTCACTAGCTCTTAAGGAGATCACAATGGCACGTTTGCCTGATGCTGAAGTTCTCCTGACTCCTAAAGAGGTCGCAGCCCGTTTTCACGTTAATCCAAAGACTGTGACCAGATGGGCAAAGGCCGGCAAGTTAACAGCAATTCGCACCCTTGGTGGGCATCGTCGATACCGTGAATCTGAAGTTCTTGAGCGTCTGCGTGAGTACAAAGAGAGTTCAAGTTAACTAGTAAGGTTGCCTCATGAGCGAAAAAAATGATGACATGAAGGCAAGAATGCTTGCTGCCCTTGAAGCTAAGAAAAACAAACCAGGTGCACCAGGTACTCAGACACATGCTGAAACTGGATCAAAGATTCGCGGCGGACAACGCAGTGGAGGAGCTCCACAGGTACAGCGCAAGGCCGGTCCGTCAGGCTCTGGCTCTGCTGGCTAAGTGTCAGATCAACTCTTAATTGAAATTAGAGTTCGTCCAAATTCTTCACGAAACAAAGTTGGTGGAAGCGTTGGTGACCCTCCACGTTTAGTTGTTGCAGTGCAAGCACCTGCAGTTGATGGCAAAGCCAATGAGGCGGTAGTAAAAGAGTTAGCGAAAGCTTTTGATTGTCGCGCTCGCGATTTCACCATTGTTTATGGCGAGTTAGGTCGAGACAAACGATTACTAATTACCGGTGATATTGCAGCTCTAGAAAAGAAGTATCTAGAACTACAGCAGACCGCGACGCTTCAACAGCGGCTCGATCTTTGAATCACGCCCGCGGAAATTGCGGAACATCTGCATTGAGTCAATAGAGCCACCACGTCCAAGCAAAGTGTTCCTAAAGTGCTCACCGTTCTTACGTTGTAATCCACCGTTTTCTTTAAACCAATCTACGGTGTCAGCATCTAGTACTTCTGACCAGATGTAGCCGTAGTAGCCAGCTGAATATCCGCCAGCAAAGATGTGTGAGAAATAGGTAGAGCGGTAACGAGTTGGAACCGGCGCAAAATCAAGGCCATAGTCCTTAATTGCTTGGGCTTCAAAGGCCTCTACATCAGTAATTTTAGCTGCCTCTTCACTATCTAATGAGTGCCAGGCAAGATCTAAAATAGCTGCAGCTAAGTAACTTGTTGTTGCATGCCCTTCGTTAAAAGTTGATGCAGCATCGAGGTTATCAATCCACTCTTGTGGCAATTTCTCGCCTGTTTCAAAGTGACGTGCATAGTTCTCAACAACTTCAGGCCACAAAATCCACATCTCGTTAACTTGGGATGGGAATTCAACAAAGTCACGCTGAACACTTGTTCCTGAAACACGTGGGTACTTAACTTGTGAGAGAAGACCATGCAAAGCATGACCGAACTCATGGAACAGGGTTGTTGTTTCAGAGAAAGTCAGCAATGTTGGTTTTCCAGCTGGAGGCTTTGGAATATTGAGGTTGTTAACCACCACAGGAAGTTGATTGAAAAGGAAGTTCTGATCAACCAAATTATTCATCCAAGCACCACCACGCTTTGAATCACGTGTGTAGAAATCGCCGATGAAGAGTCCTAGCTTTGAGCCATCTTCATTGAATACTTCAAATGCACGTGCCTCTGGGTGATAGGTAACTAAATCAGGACGCTCTTTAAAAGTGATACCAAAGAGTTTGTTTGCAGCAAAGAAGATTCCATTGGTTAGTACTGATTCAAGTTCAAAGTAAGGACGCATCTTGCTGGTGTCAATATTGTATTTTTCCAGGCGAACTTGTTCTGTATAAAAGCCCCAGTCCCAACTTTCAATCTCAGTGCCTGCAGATTTTTTGAGGTCTTGTGCTTCTGCCTGTGCATTTCGCACAGCGGCAGGCGCGATCTTTCGAAGCATGGCATGGACGTTGTCTGGATGCTCTGCAGTTTGCACGGCGATTACATGCTCAGCATGTGTATTTTTACCAAACAACTTGGCACGCTCTGCACGTAGCTTTACTACTTTTAGAATGACAGGCTTGTTGTCATTTTCGTTTGCGCGATTACCCTTTAGAAGAGAATCCTGCATGATTTTCTTGCGAAGGGCCCTGTTAGTTAGAGAATCCAGGACTGGGTTTCCAGAGAAATTAACCATTCCAATAAGCCACTTACCTTCATGGCCACGATCTTTTGCAGCAGCTGCAGCTGATGCGATTTCATTCTCACTCAAACCATCAAGCTCATCGATAGTGTCAACTAAGACAGCTAAGTCATTTGTGTCAGCCAAAACATTTTTAGAGAACTGTGTTTCAAGCTTTGAGAGTTCTTCATTGAGCTCTTTTAGGCGATCGCGTTGTGATTCCGATAGATGTGCGCCAGCGTGGATGAGATCTTTGTAGTAACGCTCAAGTAGCCAAGCATCTTCAGTGTTTAGGCCTATAGATTCACGGTTGTCATATAGAGATTTGATGCGGGCATAGAGAGCGGGATTGAGATTAATTGCATCCTGATGAGCAGCAAGCTTGGGTGCCATCTCTTCTTCAATTTTGTCCATGGCATCGTTGGTATCACTCGATGATTTGTTAAAGAAAACTAAAAGCGTGCGCATTAGCATCTGCCCACTTTTTTCCAAAGCAACAATCGTGTTTTCAAAAGTTGCAGCACCAGGTGTGTCCAGGATCGCCTGAACTTCTGCTAATTGTTGTGTGCAGCCTTCATAGAAAGCAGGGAGGTAGTGCTCTTCTTTTATGAGTGCAAAAGGTGGCAGCTCATAATCAAGGGCGCTTCTTTGGGCAAATGGGTTCGCGATTGTCATGGCGCAAACCCTATCGAGAATTTCTAGTTAACGAGGACGGCGGCGACGCTGACTTGAGTTCGGACGAGGGCGCTTATTG
>ENA-ORFA01000787-ORFA01000787.1-marine-metagenome-genome-assembly--contig:-NODE-787-length-13016-cov-4.241904_pt1 | contig 13016 bp, 4 predicted proteins | sample MGYA00248621_ERZ508587 | MGnify/ENA primary metagenome ERZ508587 (study PRJEB26250, sample SAMN06266239) | marine metagenome | isolation source: Columbia River Estuary | place: USA:Columbia River Estuary... | reverse complement strand
AGTTATCATTGAACAATGAGAAGGAGGAATACGACCTGTGGTTCAACCACGTCAAAGAAGGTAGGATTGTTGGATTGGTATTTAAATTACCATCTTTATGAGCAGTGGTTCAATGCGGGGCTAACATATTGGTGTACTATTCAACACTCAATGAGGACACGAGAAGGACGAAACGAGCTGTGGTTCAACCATGTCAAAAAAGGTAGGATTGACGGATTAGTAGGATTGATGGATTAGTATTTAAATAACCATATTAGAATTATCATTAAGCCCAACAACTGCAGTCTTTAGATAGGACGATATGCAATAGACTTCGTCTTCAACATTGCACCTTGAGGAAATCGAATGAGGTTCCTGGGGGTTAAAAATAAGAAAGTCCCCAGGACGAAGCGCCACAGCTATGCCAATTCTTGGGAAAGCAAAGTAGCATATGATTTTGTCGTTGACTATGTAATCATGTTCGTCAATATGGGCTTGGACAATTGACATAGTAAAATCTTGATCAATATGACTCCTGAGGAACACATTAATACCAAAACCCATGCCATTGTAGATCCTTGCTGACTTTGCATCCTGAGAGAGAGATGATGGCTCCATCGTCCTGAAACCTACACGTTCCTTAGCTGCCGTGACATGTCTGATAACCTCCGTGTCGACGTACCTGTCAAATGCGTATTCACCTCTCCTGAGGGTATTGTGAATGACATCCCAATCTGTACTGGAAAATCCATGTTTTAGCCTATACAAACCCGACTGGACACCTCTCTCTGCCCTTCCAGGTTGGGAGCCAACGCAGCAATACTTGTGGTTCGCCTCGACAAAAACATGGTTCCCTGCCCCCCTTGACAATGATTTCCGCTGAGTCTTTGCACATGATCGCACAGCCATGCACAAATGCCTGCTCTCTCTCATTATTTCAAGGGAATCAACCCTTGGAAGACGAATAAATATCGCAGAGCCATTTCTAGGGTCAGTTCGCCTGAGTCCTATTTTAGGGTTAAGAGTATCAGCCACCCATAGGTCCCCATGACATATTCGAAGACAATGCCATGTTGTACTAGGAGGAGGCGAAAGCACGCAGTTCGGATCACAGCTCCCATTGCAGACCACAATATTGTTCTTCAAAAAGTCATCCGACAAGAATTGTATACTCGAAGATGCAACTTTGTTCAGCTTTACCTCACGTAAGTGATTATGGTGCTTGAATTTTTTCCGATTTGCGTGAACACATTGCCTGTGCTTGGTAGAATGCTTCTGACACACTTGTGACATAATCTTATATTGCATTGCTGCAACACGAGTTCTTTTGGATGACACCGATTGCGATTTATATACATGACACCAAGATGGAATCTCAGGCTTTGTTACAAGGGATGCATCTCCGGATGTGTGGTGAAGTCCTCCCTTTGCAGGGAAGCGACACTTGCGACCACATCCGGACTTCTCCCAAGAGCTACGTTCAACGACGTTCGCTACAACAATTGCTGAACCCCCCCCTTGATCACCAAGGCAGTGGTTCTTCGTGTTATTCATTATGGAGCAACACCACGTAAGGCAGTGGGATAAGAATTCAGCGCCAGCAGCTTAGTTTTATAAGGGGATTATGATGTAGAGATGTGGTAGGTTTTTTTATGGTAACACAACATACTCTGATGTTGCCCTCTGTGGTGTCAAGTACGATAAGTCTGGTTAAAGAAGCCTATCCTAATCATACTATTTCTACTATTCTACTCCTTCCCTGACAACGGCCAATTTTGCCTAGAATTCATCATTGACACCGTAGCACATACTCATGCCCAATTTCCCTCAAAACTTGACATGAACAAACACATTTATCATTCATACAAAAACATGAGTGCATCTCCACAACAATTCCAAGATAGTGACTCAGATACTTCTTGTGACCCTCCAACACCGACTGAAGGTACCACCTATGTCCACAACCTCAACAAACGTCATCACACCAGAATTGAACCACGGAAACGTCACGCCAAGACGATCTATCCACCAAAGCATGATCTACCTATTAACAAAGAAGGTGACGAAAGTAATTATGAACCAATTGATGGACAATTTGATGAAGCAGATCGCGAATTTGACTGTGATGAATTAAAAAAAATGTTATATGATTCTAACAGGGAAGGCTCTTTTCATGGTTCTGACCGGGAAGGCTTGACCGATACCCCTCTGTCTTTGTTGAGAATGGAGCCTTGGAGATACGCCCTCCATATCATTTTCACCATACCATGGATGGTTGATTTTATTATGGCTCAACCACGAGGGGGACTGATCACAGATGCTGTGCACGATATGCAATATGGATCATTAACTCCAAATGAGTTCGACGACATAATGGAAGAATCATTTTTTAAGACCACATGTAAGAAAATCTATCCATCTTGCACGCATATCAGGATCCACTCTTCACTCATTCCACCTTTGCAACATCTTTCAAAATTAGTGGGTGATACAAATGAGATTTATTTCTACCTTCTGAACATGATTACACGTGAATCTGAAAAGAATTCACCAATTATTCACAAACTCTCCAACGGAGAAGAGTCTTTCATCATTCGTATGGATGTTGCAGTAAATATTTCACATGGAACAAACCTGGGTTGTGAGCATTCCCCTCATTCTCATATCCTCACAGAATACATGTCAAAAGCAACATATAACACCTTACCCATTATACTAAACATATCCATCCAACGTAATGATGTCAAACATCTGACACTACCAACAGATGTTGCACACACAACACCGAAGCAGAAAATAATATTCGAGAAAACATTGACATTAACTTCCAACAATCGCACATTCACGTATACTCTAGTTGCACTCGTCATACGCAATGATGGAGAGAATAATCAGCAACATCCCCAAACCATCGGCAAGCAACAAGACCAATGGGTCATGTACAACAATGATCAAACACCACACCCAATAAGTAGGAATATTTTTCAGGACGAAGACATTCAGCGGGAAGTGACACTTCTGGTGTATGAATTAAATGACGCCTTTAACATGAAGGCATCCCTACATTCTCTAGATTACTCGCATCCAGTAGAAGGAGATGTTAAAGAACGCCACCTTCTGGCGGCAAATGTTTTGGTCGACTTAAACCGGAATACAGAAAAAGATACAGAGAAACTGCAAAAGCAAAATGATGACAGGCCCACTAAAAGACGTCGCAACATTATCATCACCAGCACCATGCAATCGCCAATGCCATCACAGGCAAAAAACATTCTGTTCACTACCACCAAACCAAAGAACGATGACACAGATTCCCTTTTCTCCTTAGACATGTCAGTTCCAACAAACAAAGACAAAGCTGCATTCATCCGATCCAACATACCACGACAATATTGGATAGAAAAGACAGAGAACAACCATGTCATATTTCACTTCGGCGATGAGATAATTCCCGTCGCAATACATATGTGGGATGAGGAAAAGGCTAAGAGAGATGAGACTTCTGATATCCCTCAACTCATGGAAAAGTACATACAGGTCATGCTCATCAGGTAAACATTTTGTTGCTATATATCTATGTCAGACCTCTGCCCCTTTTCTCGCTACAACCATCGTTTTCTGCATCACAGTACATTCAAACAAAGGTTGTTACACAATCCCGATAAACTTGCCACATATCTCCTTGACAACAACATCTCAACAGTAGTTATAGGAGGAACTATGGAAGTCAAACACTTTCAACATTACATTCATTTGACTGGGGCAGGTATCACAATGTATCCTCCTCCAGATACACAATGGCACTTTGCAATCAACAGGACATTCTACCAACCTCAATTTCAAAGTAATGAAATTGCCAAAGTATCTTATACTGGAAATATACCTTCTGCAAAGAAGGCATACGGCTGCGACAAAGGAATGCTTAAGACAACATTTGAAGTATTGAGCAGACACACTGAGCTTGACGGTACTACTTACTTCCATACCTATGCCGCTGGGGTGAAAAAGACTTCCAACAGAGAAGGCGAGCATGTCAAGGCAAAACTTGATAATTTCGTGGCTAACCATGTAACGATTAACGGTCCTCATCGTGACAAATGGAAACATTTCTACGGTCATGGTAAGGGCGGATTGATTTACATTCTAGAATTTGATCGTAAGATTGAGAAGAAGAAGGATGGCTGGCTAAATGTTGGCATAACAGATGGAAATGAACACACCTGGTTCCTAACTTCGTACAAACCATGGCCTATGAACCGTCCAAGATTTTCCTACTCGCCAAACGAACCATCATGTGACTGCATCATCAAGAAGATTGCAACTTCTGTCCGACAGTACATTTCTAATCAAAACCCCTTGTAGAACTCTGTCATTTCATAAATATCGACCATGACTATTCTGTCTCTTCTTTGTTATAATGATGACCGTGAAATAGTAACTACCAAGCGAATATGGTTTTCTTTATCGGGTTGATAATCGTTGTACGATTGCACAACGCGATCCCCTTGCAGCACCCACGTGTATACATCCGTCATGCCTCTTCTCTTCTCCTCAAGGATATGTTCCTTCCACTTGTGCTCTAAGCCTTCACGACCCCTCTTATCCATATGTGACAACCCACATATGTATGCCGCTACAGCGTATGGCCTATATTGTGGTTCAGCGGTGCCCTTTGCTCCCCATCCCGAGTTGTGATTCTTCAGACGTCGCGAAATGCTCGTTGTTTGTCCAATGTACGTCCTTCCACAATCCCTCACCGAAACAAGGAAATACACGAAACCGCTTTCATCATCTGGTAAGGACATGTCACTTATCCTGAATGGATAAGCTTCCGGAGTGACAACGGCTCCGTTTCTGACCGTGGATTGACTACCGCCGATCGACATCCTTTTTAACAAATCCTCAACATATCTACTCCATTCGGTGCCAACTGTAATAAGATCCCACATTTTACGTACTGCAAATTCCCTGTCTCCGACTATAATGGTATCCTTGGCACTATGCGTACGACTAAGCATCACAACAACCTGTTCTTTCCCCCATGGACTACATGCCTTTGACATCTCAATGGCGCATCTTCCTTCGATGGTATTACCAGTCTGCTTATTTATGGTGCCCGCTCCAACATGACGCAGAGAATATTGCCTCCTGTTCGCCATGACTCCGTACGAGGTGATGTTCCTCTCTGGTGCAATGCCAATCTTCACCACTTTCCAGCCAGTGGCTATCATATCATCTTTGTCTATTTGACCATTCCGTGTATCAAAGTATGACACACCAGACGGTGCTGCAAGGAGTTCAATCTGAAGTTTTCGTGTGACGGTTTCCTGACTGGGAATCTCACACATCACAAGCAATTGAGACTGATTAAACCCATCCCCATTAACGGTGGCCTCAAACTTAGCACCTACGAAAAAGATCAACTTTCGTGGTTCCCTTAGTTTTGCATTGAGGTAATGCACAATGGCAGAATCGGGACTCGCTGGCAACAACTCTGCTCGAGACCCTATGGGACCTTGGGAGTCTACTGAATAACAAATGATATACTGTATACCGGAGCTGTCAAATTGTCTCTTGCATGCACTTATGTATTCTTCTGAGGCTTCTTGTGCAGGCTTACGCCGAGCATACATACGTATCACATCAGCCTCAACTTTGTCCCAACTCCCAACAAATGTCAATTCTCTTCGACACAACGTCTTGAACTCATTCTCCAACTTTTTATTTCCCTTCAGCAGAGATGCACTTGTACGAGTTATGTTTTGAATTTGACAGAATTTTTGATCTCCGTGTGCTCTCACAGACTGTGTCAAATTGAGAATAACGAATTCTGATAAGATATGAGAAGACAGCAATATTGGTAATCCATTGATTGGTCCATGCTGAGCCTCGTCCATATTGGCAATAATCAACACCCCACCAAATGAAGTACTTGTCTTACGAACTTTGCGTAGTATGATGTCCAAGATTTTTAACTCCTCAGCAGACAGTTGGCCAAACTCGTCATACAACAATATATCCATAGTCAGCACTGCGTGAAGATTCAAGAGGTTCGATTTTTGATACAATTTATCAATAGCAAGCTCTGCCAAACGGAATACATTACCTCCCTTCTTTGTAGAGAGACAAAATAGCTTATGCATATGTTCTCCCGCCATGGATGATGCTCGCACACCCATGACGGCCGTTGGAATTACCCGAAGCCCACATGACAGTGCATACAGGTGTAGACATTTCGTGACAAAAGATTTACCAGAACCAGGAACACCGCGAACAACAATATTCTTTGTATATATTGAGGCTCCAGGGCCCAGTTGGATCATGTATTTGTCTATGGTACGTACACCGGTGGAAATAACAAGGGATTGTTCATCATAGGAAGTGTCATTTTGTCCATGGGATCGAACGTATGCCTCATCTGGAGACACAGGCCATTTGGCTGGCTTCACCCTAGTGCTCTCTACAATAGACTCATCGGAGGGCATTGTTTCTGACCAGGGAATGGTTGTACGAATTGACCTAAGCTGTTCACTTTTCAGTGTCTTCCAGTATTCCTTAATGTCATTGTCCTTGCTTGTCTCCAATTCAGTTAACAGACATGGTGGCATGTCGGTTATTGGTATTTCATTCAAAAGAAGCACCCTATCAAACAAATTTTTGGCTGTGACTATGTACTCATCCATCCGTCTAAGGGATATAGGCTGCCCAGGCAGAATGTCCGTTATCACACGTTTTATCAGCTGTAAGGAGTAAGCACGCAAAGAAACTTCGTCTGTTCTGTCCCCAATTAAATTTGCAGCCACAAGGCTTTCACGCATGGAAGCTTGACTCCTCAAGTCAAGCTCGGTTGCAAATGTCCCACACACAAGCATCACATGAAGTAAGAATCCAACGGGAGAACGGGGTGTCAAGCTAGAGTATACAGGAATAGGAAGTCGACCGTCCTCGTCTTCGTGAATGAACGCCACATCTTGACCTTCCTCCGCATTATTGGATATCAGATGTGACACCAATTGAATTAGCTCCCGTGAGTGTGGATGCAGACCATTAACTCCGACCATTGAATCAAGATGTTTCCTGACCTCCAAAAAAGCTGCTCGGCGGAGTTTTACCTCTCTACCAAGGCAATCAATCCAGGAACATTTGCCCATATCTACATTAAGACGTTCCGTCATAACTGCCTTCGACATCGACGCCTTATTTATGTGAAACCAACGAAAGTACTTTCCAAGCGAGTTGAAAACCTCTAGGAACTCCACAGGACGCAAACCAAATTGCGTTACCATATCATATGACACGGAACTACCAGTGTTGTGCCGATATAATAAAGCTTGGCTTCTAGTAAAATTTCTTTCGGCAGGAAACTGTTTTTCCCGACGAACAACTTGGCAATCGGACTCTGTCGAATTCACATCGCTGACAGCCAGGGCACCTGTAGAAGTAAGGCGGAGATGTGTTGTTTTCCTTTGTTCCAGGGACAATGTTTGGATGTGAATGTGTTTCAGACTCGTCAAAACGTCTGAATGACCTAAAACTCTGCCAAGCATGTCTGGGAACGCGATGGCTCTTCCTGAGGGATGCTTCCTAGACCTAGACTTCTTCAATGCCTTCTTCTCATTTATCTCAGAGCGAGCGATCTTCGTATTATGGAGAAATCTTTCATCAGCGTGCATTTCTGAACCTGAATGGACATTTGCATTAAGAGACACCCTGTTCCCTTCATCAATCTTGAGTAAATAGTCTACAATGTACCTCGCCACACCATTGGTGCCACGTACAACTTGCAAATTTTGCATAGAATTAGTAGTTGCAAACAGGACCCCATTTACAGGGGAAATATTTTCGGTTGAATTGGGGTTGCATGGGCCATAGTGACGTGTGGGACAGAACATCGGGTCCTTGAAAGTTCCCTTTGGGGCTCCGTTCTTCCGATAAGCCCCCCCTAGCCAGTAATTAAGATCCTGACCACATCGTACATGATCCGGATCATATATACCCGCCTCTTTCAGTATTAATAAACAATCGTTGGAAAAGGTATATCCCAATGGCCGGAACTCATGTCTAAGAGGATCTTTGCGATAATTTAACGGATGTGGGACCCTACACTTCAACTGCTCGGATGGTTTCCCCTCATGCGCTACTCTCATCTTACATCTTGGGGAACACCTGTGAGGAAGAACTTCTGTCGCAATCTTCAACTTATCCTCATACTCATGGATGCTACGAAAAACACCCAAGTCAACATATTGCTGCAAATTTTGGGTGTCAAATATCTCGGCAAGATTACACTTCTGCAAGTCACACACAAATTTCAGAAACTCTTTATCCGACAAATCCTCCTTGGAGAGCGCAACCAATCCATGTATGTGACATAAGTTGCCAGAGTCATCTTGATATTCATCCCTCCAGAACGAATCCTTCACACTACGAAACACAGATGTCTTGCTACAAGTCAGGTATTTCAGAAAGATTCTCCTAACTTCGTACCAAACCCGTGCAAGAACTGATCCATAGGCAAGCTCATAGGATCGCTTAACCTCAATCTTCTCATTGATGTGCATACATGAATATCCTGGAACAAATTGAGTCCACTCCATACTTTCTTTATACTTATGCAGGTGCCTCACGCCAGGATGAAACCTCTGGTTACATGTGAATGTAAGGAATAAATCAAATGTAACATATGGCATCGCAGCCGCTAAATCAAGTGCCGCCTGGTGACTGTCAACACTCTCGGAGAGATCACTGTCATCCTTCTCACGTACAGATATCCCGTGTGGACTCACAACATCAACCTTAAAACCGTGACGATCAACAAGCCTTGAGTCAACATTGCTCATTGCACTATTTGTTAGAACATCATAAACAAATCCCAACAGAGAGGGACATGTACTCGTCGAAGAGCTCGAACTCGTCAAAAGGGTGCGACTACGCTCCAATTGAGAGCAAAATCCGAATGGATGCGATTGACGGGAGTAACAACATGTTGGTACATCCCCCAATACAGCACAAGGATCACGAGTCGCCTCTGCATAGAAATGCCTAGGGAACATTGTAGACATGGGGTATAACAACGGGTGTGATGTTCCATCTTGTTTTGCAACAATCCTCTGGATGAAATTCTGCTCTGAATTCTTTCCGACTATACGATGGTTGTATCTATTACAAAGATTTCCAACTTGATTCATAATGACATGACTTGGAACACCACAAAGCTCTTTTTTACGACGGTAAATGCTGTACGCATAATCCCCTGCATCTGTCGTTGGTATAGCTGCTCCCATGTCATTATCTTTGCCATCAGAACCTTCCTCAACTCTCGTGCATAAGCCCCTGTCTCCTGAGTCATATCGTGATCCTGTCAGGTAGTCACCCAGAGGATATCCTCCAAGCTCCATGTCTGTGTTTGACACACCATCCATTCTACGCCGAACACATTCACGTATACCACAATCAAAATGGCCGTCTCCATCTTCATCATATTCAGCATTTTCATCGTCTTCATTTATGTAATCTTCCAAACTATTTCTGTAGTCTTCCAAAAATGTCGTCCCCATAATTTCTCCTCTAACCCTATCATCATCATGGATGTCTGCATTAACATCATCATATTCGTTCTCATACACAAAGTCCCCACCGATATCTCCATCATGATTATTATCACAACTATCTTCATCGGAATCACTAAATTCATTGGAATTGATACTTTCATTCACACCGTGGTGCCCTTCACAGGGTGGGTTAAGGATATTTACTCTGGTCGCAGACATGCCCTCAAAGCATTTTTTGCATATTCGTGTCGTACACTCATTGTTACTGCAAATCAACCATTCCTTCCGCGAACACCCCACTTGCATGCATGTCCTCTTATCCTTCAACCATCGTCCCGTTGTTATTAGTGGAAATTCAGTGCACCTGCAATAAACATGCATCTGACCTCCTATCGAGCGATGGAAATCAAGCCTGTGGCGATCCATCAGTGGAGCTTCAATCTTCACATAGACCACAATTGTGGCAAAATGAGTACCATCATTGCGCCTGCAAATACCTTTCGCATGTGTCATAATCACATTCGATTTATTGTTTCTCTCCTGACACCAGTACTCTTTAAATCCATTCCCGTGGCGAGCCCAACGCACACACTCAAACTTTCCCGGCTTCAGATGCTTATCATCAACATAATACACCCCCATAACAACCCTGGCTTCATACTCAGAACCATCATCGGCCTTCCACAACCCCTCATTCTCTTTTGCCCGGTCCATGGTTGGATTCACGCTATCAGAATCAGTATCAACAACAATTATTACTGATTTGCCCACCGACTTCTTGTCACTAACTTCTGAAATATTCTCCAGAATGGTAATGGATGGATGTTCATCCTCTGGAAATAATCTCTTCCAGTAGTCAATGTTGAACTTGAAAAACTTGGTTGCACTTTCAGACACTGTCCCCTGATAATCTTTTACATCCTGAGGCATGAAGTTATTAATAATTTTTAGCATGGATTGAACAGTCTGGCTTTTCTTGGCATTGAATGGTGACCCAGACGGACACTTCATATCATAGTACCTTGCATACTTTTTACACACATGGGTGAGAGTGTGACCTTCCCAACCGTCACTCCTGAACGGTAGAGCCTTCTTGGTGATGGCCTCGTACAACTCTTTGCACCCCACAATGGCTCCAATTAGAGTCCACAACATCATGGATGCATCCACCTCTTTAGTCGACTTATACCTTCCCACGGGGACGAGAGGGTAACCATATCCAGAAATATCCTCCATTTGAATGAAATTAATTGTGGGCAACCACGAACTTTCCAATCTTTTCTGTACAGGTCCACTACTTGCTGTGTGCTCTCTTTCAGAATTGTCTTCTTTGCCAGAATCGTCTTCTACCTGGTGAATTTCCACATCAACTTTCATATCACTTGAATTATACATCTGAAAAAGCATGCTATCCCTTAGGGGAACATATGTAGCATATTGGATATACTTTGACACCTTTTCCGCAGGATACTTATTCCTTGCATGTATCCGTAAATTCTCGGCAAGATCCGCACTAACAACACCCTCATTGACATATTGCGACAATAAGGCATTGATGTCTTGACGCATCGATATTGATAATGACTCGTGATTCAGCAACATCCTTGACAGTCTAGTGAACGGAGAATCAGTTAAAATCCTAAATGAATCCGCACCTGAGAAGGAAATCTGCTGCAATCTCATTCCCACACTTGTGTTGTTCTTTCCGACCTTCAATGGCTGCACGGTTCTAGGCTGAATCTGACATGGACAAAGCTGGTCTGGAGCCTCAGCGCTCAAAATGTTGTCAGGTTTTCTTGGAGGATGGACATTGAGCCGCTTCATGCAAGAATACTTCTCGTGATGTCGGCAAACCATCACCATCAAGCCCTCATTCTCAGTCATCATCACACATGGCCGAACGCGCCATTTGGGATTCATCAGCACGTGATCATACTCGCCATCTTCCCTGATATAATCTTTCCGAGACGACTCAACCAACTGCAACTTTTCGTACAATTTACTCTGGGGAAACTTCAACACAACCTTTCGCAAATGATGCTGAATAATAATGCCCAAATGAAAATGCTTGGCTTGAAAGCAAAACTCCGTGCAACCCCATGGACACAACACGTCGGGTATAAGGGATGGCTTTTCACTATCCAGTTCAGCCACCATTGACTTTAGGTCGAAGCAATCAATGTTGGCTCTAAATTTCTCCACGTCTTTAGTACGATCCTCAAAGAAGGATTCCGGATTATCAACGTCGCAGCCATCGTAAATACACTTGCCATGTTTCTTAATTTCTGCAATTGCCTTCACCCAATATGGTCTCATTGATCCGCATATCATACGCCACCGCTTTTTTGCATCTTCTTCAAAATTTTGAGGGCTACTCAGGAGATCCCACATGAAAGACGGCCACGTATTTTTCCAGTCGAGCATTTGGTTCCTCTCGCCTTGTGTCATCACCGAGTAATTATCCGGCTTCTCCAGGAAGCGTACGCACTCCTGGCAAAGTGAGTAAGCAATATTGGGCGTGTTCTTGCCCTTTGGCTTCGCCTTGGCAAGATCGTTGGCTCGAATCTTGGTATTCCAGACCGTCTTGAACTGCAACGCGTACCTTGGATCGGTCGTGAAATTCCTTCTCATACAATTGTCACAGAACTTGTCATGGACTCCCTTTCTTGACTTCTTCAAGTACCGTCGTCCCTTGTTTCTTTCTGCTTCCCTTTCTTTCACATGTGGCTGTTTCTGATGTTTTTTATTCACCTGAGCACGTCTGTTATTCTTACAGCTATCCCCACTGGCCGGTTCGACGCATTCGGAGCAGATGACGTTGCCTGCGGCTGAATGGTACCGCACTCTCTCTTTTGCCGCATGCCTTACTTTCGCTGCACCCTGAGACTGATACCTTTTATCACGCTCAGCGCGTTTCCTTTTTGCCCTCTCTGCCCTTGTACTCTCATCCACTGGAACTTCCTTTCGCTTCGAATGTTTAGGCATTTCTCCGTCAGTAGAGGCTTTACCTACTAATCTGTCCTATCAAGAGGGGCAATGTTTAGACACCTCATTGATAATGCAATTTCATTGCTTCGACTATTTGCAATAGTTTGTGTCACCCTTGGATTTGTGGCACAAATAGGCAACAGGGTAGTTCATTGTTGTGCGAATTTGCTGCAAAATTCGACATTGTCCAATTTTCGGCAAAATTCGTCATCCGTCCAATTTTGGACAACATTCGACATCCTCCCTTTCGAAATCCACCATCAAATACCAAACACCCCGAATAGTTCCTTCTTTCACCACCCCACAACTCCTAAACATTGCGTACATCTTTCTACTATTCCTACGTGAAAATCACCGTCAGAAGGGTTGTTCCCGTCTAGCAGACGAAAAAGTCTCCTTCATTCAGTACTATTCCTATGCAATACAGGTTGATCGTTGTTTACTGTTAATTTTTTTTGGGGGCACTACGGGTCCCTACCCGAACGCGCACTCTGTTGG
>ENA-ORFA01000784-ORFA01000784.1-marine-metagenome-genome-assembly--contig:-NODE-784-length-13057-cov-8.097843_pt1 | contig 13057 bp, 9 predicted proteins | sample MGYA00248621_ERZ508587 | MGnify/ENA primary metagenome ERZ508587 (study PRJEB26250, sample SAMN06266239) | marine metagenome | isolation source: Columbia River Estuary | place: USA:Columbia River Estuary... | reverse complement strand
AAGCTTGTGGAATTTTGCTACAAATCTGGGCAAGTCTCAGCTGATATGTGATGGTGAAATGAGGTGATTGAGGCTGTAGACCCAACCCATATTCATCTCACATCAATGTTATATATATAAAAGGTGTTTGACAACCTTTATGGGCCCGAGGGGCGCTAGTCTGTGCTTGACATGTGAACAGACGCCCCGCGGAGCGTTGTTCCGGTGGGATTTGGCGTGGGGTGGTAATTGATTTTGTACCTATTCCTATGTCATTTCTACACGTTCGAGAAAGTCGAGATGTTCGAAGCGTAGACCGCGATATGGTTCTACGTAGGAATTCAATTGTAACCTGTTGGGCCTGATGGTTTTAGATTTATTGTCAGCTGATTTGGAAATATGAATTTGGTACCATGTATTTTTCTCGTTTCAGGTTTTTCCATGTTTCGTTTGGATTCGTGATTATTGTAGCAATTGCAGTCTGTAAGTCCACCCTTTTCATCCGTTTTATGTTCTTGGGAAGTCTTTTTTCAATTTTCGTCAATCTTTTTTGTTTGTATTGGTTTTTCAAGGTAATCCTGTGCCTTTCAAATAGGTAATCCACCCACTCTTGTCTTTTGTTAACTTTTAAGCAGTTTGTCATGGTACCATCAGGTTTCCTTTTCTGCGTTATGTTTAGCACCCTGGTCGTGCAGATTCCTGAACCTGTCCAGTATATGGCGCTGTCTTTTGGATGGAGAGTATTTGGAGATACTGTTCCAATAGTCTTTGCCCGGCTCAATGCAACGTATAGTATTCCTGGGTTTTGTAGTTCGGTGGTTAAGTCCCCCGGATCCACAATCAAGTGTTTGAATTGGTCTGTGTCGTCATATCCAGCTTCGAAGCCTTGAAATTTATGGATGGTTGTTGCCCAGGCAGGAACAAGAGGACAGTACGTTACCTTACAGCACGATTGCTTTCTCTTGCAAAATTTAGTTATCATGGGAATGGGTATGTGCTGCAGTCAATGTGGAAATTTTTCGGATTTAGATAAATTTCCATGTGAGTTTAAGCAGGTGACGATGGAAGTGTCAAGCTCACCGTTTTGTGGTATGGGTCCCAGGGTGGTATTCCAGGTGGTAATTTCAGGTTTGGAAAGTCAACTACGACATAATCAGGCAAATGGTAGTGTTCCTTATCAAGCGGTCCTTCCGGCCTGTTGTTGTATACAATCTCGACAACTGTACCTATGGCTCCATTGTGAAGTCCTGCTTCAGGTAAGATGTTTACATTCGATATGGCCACTCTAGCTCCAACACATATATCTGTGGTCTTATCGTACGATCGACTGTCAAAATGGCCCATGCAAACTGTTGGTTGTTGGTGATCAGATGTTGGCGCACGATTTGTTTCATAGTGACAGTCAAGTCTTGCAATTGGCACATTGTTTTTCTTTGATGTTTGTATCAACATGTCCATGTTGGTTTTGTCTTTATCCATGTTTTTGGCATATAACCACATTGTTTTTGGGTTGTGCTTCAGATTATCCATGAACTCCTTATCATGCTCGTAGTAGACTAAATGCAAGTCAGTAATTCTTTGAGCATCTTCAATTGTCGATTCTCCCACACGCAGCCTGGCAAGCAATTTTTGGAACTCTTCTGACTTGACTCTGTAATTTTTGTGAAGGAAGAATACCGAATCTGTCATTACGTGAGTAAATAAATATGTTCCCCACTGGCATAATAGTTGTGCTGCAGTTTGCTTGTTTGTTGGTGTTATTGGGTTTGTTGTTGTCATTTTGGAATAACCTTGGATTGCCCCCTCATCAATAACCGGCCACAATTGGTAGTCGTCGCCAAACATGAGTACTGCCGGAATTCCTCCCCAGATTTCTTGACTATTTTGTCCACTGTACACCGTTTTGCGGATGTTTCTCTCTGCTGCACCTAGGACGATTGAACTCAACATGCTTCTTTCGTCTATGATTAAACAAAGGACATTTTTGAGCTGACTCTGTAATTTTTCTTGAACCTTCTGTGTAATGTTGTCCTCTGGTCTGGTAACCCCTATTCCAAGTAAATGATGCAATGTTGATCCTTGGACATTGAATGCTGCTGTGCCCGATGGAGCTCCAACCATTAAGGTGGAATTCGATCTTGTGATTTGTCTTACGATTGTCAGTATTGTATTTATAATGTATGATTTTCCTGTCCCTCCACATCCCATTATAGTTGCCCGGATTGGAACATAATCGTTGTCGTTCTTGAGAAACTTTACAATGGTGTCTATCACAGCCAAGACCACAATTTTTTGTTCTGGGGCCAAAGATGCAATTGAATAATCCTTTCCATCTTTTGTTTTGGGTAGTTTCAGATTACTGTCAGTATCAGGTGAGTCTTTGCTGTTATAATACAACTTGGCAGTTTGGTTTAGATATTCCTTGCCATCAATGGTTGTAAGTCGCTCTTCATCGTAATCGCTAATTGACCAGTCTTTTTGTTTTCCAATATCCACCGTTGTGCTGTTCAAGATGTCATTGTGCAATTTGCTATCGGTAAGGTGACTTTGGTGCACCCATGCAGTCATTCTTTCGTTAGTTTCTTCATCATTTTGTGTGTCATTGGTATCGGGATGATTGACTCCAACTTTGACAAGTACCTCTACTCTTGGTTTCCCAGAATATTTCATTGCAGTAGTATACTGTGCTACAACGGAAGTTGGTACTTCTTTGGCATCTAGCATTCGCAGGAACTCATCAATCGTCCTTTGGTGGTCTTTTAAAAGTTTGCACAAGGTATCAGTCTTGTTCCATGGCTTGTGCATGATGAGCATACCCCTTGCATACTCATAATCAACGGGATACCGTGGTTTACAGTTCAGTCCCTTTGGCATTAGAATGCGGTGTTGGTCAGTGAAGACATTGTCCTCTCCATGCTTCTTGAAAGTTGAATCAACAAAAACCTGATAGAAGAACTGTTCCAGGGATAGTGGGTAGTGCTCTTCTTTACGGTTCCTGTACACTGTGATCAAGTCTTTCTGTTTAGACTTATCACTCTCACTTCGTAGAGCCTGTCCTTGAGACAAACTTACATATGTGATCTTATCCGAACAGATCACTAGATCCTGATTGTCCACCATGTGAACCGCCTCTTGTGATGGAACTAATCTCGTCCCAGTCAACATGTGCAAACACTTCCTTGTGATTGTTCTTGGACTGGTCATGTTATCATCTCGTGCCCTAAATAATGAAGATCCGATTTTAGTTACACACAATCTGGAAATTTATCCAATTCCGAACAATTTCCAATTCACGTACTATCTGGAAATTTTTCGGATTCCGAAAAATTTCCAAGTCACAAGGGATTTGGAAATTTTTCCAAATCCGAAAAATTTCCATTAGAGCAAACTTACCCCATGATAATATTTTGAATAGCCTCTTTTTCATCTTGAGATGTATTGTGTCTTTTGCCGGTATAGGCCACAACATATTTACATACGTCCTCAATTTCACGCAAATCTGGACAGGTTGGATTACTGAAGTACAAAAGAAGTTTGACATCACAATTTGCTCGCCATGCTTGGAGGAAATATTTGCTATGTTGAACCAATCGGACTGAATGTGTTCGTCTCATTCTAAAATGTGATATTCCTTTCCTGTCTATTTGTATTTCTGCATTTTGTAACAGTTTCATCCCTGGTGTGTCAACTTTTCCAAATTCAGACTCAGTTCCATAATGAGATCGGCACGTCCTTGGTGTACCAACTTTAGTTGATTTCAAACAGTACCTGTTACATTGGTGCATCATACAGTCTTGAGCCAATTGTGTTACATCCTTTTCTTCGTCACAGCATTCACAGTATCTTCTCGTCAGTGGTGATGAGGAATAATTTGGGCGGTAGTCTGGGTTGTCAGCAACTTTTGAATCAGCTGTCATGTTCAGGTGTTTGATTGCGTAATCGTTGAGCACTGTTGCTTTTTCTTGCAGTGTTGTGGCTCTATAAAAATCATGTAAGTAAGCTCTGTCCTTTGCTATGGCCACAACATGTAGGTGAATAGCTCCTCTTCCTGGTGCGAACTCGACACGTCCCCAGTAGTGGTCAATTTGAAGTGCTTCTTTTAAAACTGTCTTTATGAACGAGTCGGCACGTTTCATAAAGAACTCATTTACAAAGAGGGAATAATTTCTCGCTGACTTCGACATATCCGTTCTACCGCCGTTCTTGATGGCTTCAGCCTTATCATTATTCCCGGCTAATTTCTCAAGTTGGTACAGCAAACGGCGCAAGTCAGGCCACCAATTTTCGGCACAAGACAATGTTATGAAAAATGTAGGCGGGCCATGCCCCCTACCAACGTGATGATTGATCCATTGTTCTAGGTCGTCAGTACGAGCACGCCAGTAATTATCACTCCCTTTGATATTTCGGGCAAAATACCTCAACATATTGACGTAGCGACATTTTTTTTGTAAGACTTGTCTTTGCAGTTCCTGAATGGTTGGCGGATGTTTACCAATGAATCGGTCTGAGGCGAGAAAGAAGTTTCCATCGCTATGACTGGTGTGTCTCTGTATTGTATTGTACAAGAATAGTCCGAACAGGGAATCTTCGAGAAAACGACCATCATAGTATCGCAAAAGGTGTTTTCCCCATTCTTTTATTGATACTTTCCCACGTGTCAAATCATACATGTCACCAACCCCACCTGGAAATAACCAGGGATATGAATTCACGAATATGTTCTTTGTAAAATCGTATTCACTAATTGGAGCAAGAATTAGTGTAAAGCGTGGAAATTTATCCAATTTCGAAAAATTACCAGAGACGTACCATATTGGTGAATCATGATCAATTGGGGGAAAATTCATTACTTGTGATACCTGGCCTGTTGCTTGGGCAATGTTCTTGAAAGAGCGAATTATGTTTGCGTTATCTCCACTTGGCAGGGGATTGGGCTGATTTGCATGCATTGTTGTAATTGCTAAGTCATCACTGTCTGTATCAACTTGTTGGGCTGACAGTGATACATATTCAGGTTCTTTTCCAGAAAGAATTCGAATGTGTTTCAAATTTTTTGTTTGGAATTTCTCTGCATTTGTTGCTATGGATACTTCCTCTTCACCCTGCATCCAGTCCAAGTTGCTCTCTTTGATGGATATATTGGAATAGTGAGGATTGTGTTTTTTCAACCAAAGGAGAGCTTCTAATACATGCTTTCGATTCACACGTAATGATTTGGGATACACTGCACAAGTGTCTTTATTGCCCAAATACCGTATGAACACCACCATTGTTTCCTTACGAAGTGGCAGTTCATTGCACATGGCTGATATATCTTGAGGAAATGTCACACAGTGTCCCTTCAATGCAAATGTGCCATTAGACAAATGTATTGATGGAACGTAATTCGAACATCTCCGAATGAGAAATTTTTCAGCCACACTCAACCTTTTTAGCTCAAACGGTATTTCAAAATGTGGCACCTTGTTACCATCCTCATCTCGTACGAAGTCTCCATCATCTGAAACTTCATACCAAACAGGATGTAAGTTGTTCCTCAAGAAGTACTTTGGATCTTTTCGAATGCGGCACTTCTGACAGGAGTAATGCTGACCTGTTTGCTGAACTTGTCCATCCACAATATGCACCTCCAAGCATAATTCACACTTTAGGATATTGAGATTCTTCATGTGAAATTCATGGTGCAGTATTTTTTCCTTGACAAGTATGCTGCGATTTGTTGGTAGACTATTTTGGTTGGTGTAGTTTTTTGGATTAGGAACCAATTCAGTGGTGACTCTTATTTTCAACTTGACTCCTCCTGATTTCAAATATCTCTTGTATCGTCGTTCTATATTGTTTTTTGCAAGAATGAATTCACTGTAAGTTTTTGCTGATAGTAAGTCTGGTATCTTGTTGTTTGGGAGTCGAAACACTTCCTTGCTTTTACCAATCATTAACATTTTTCTGTAACAGTCATTTATTACCTCAATTGCTTTTGTGTACTCGTTGCTGTTAGGTCTTGTCCAGGCAATTGATAAATAACAAACTTTAGAATTGAGGTGGGCAGAGATCGTCTTATATCTTCTCATTGCACTGTCTTGAATTAGCTTAGTGAGTCCTTCATTAGTTTTGTAACGCCTCCCATTACTGTCGTAGCTACAACCTACGTACATTCTAGTGTTAGGGAGTGGAAATATACAACAAAAAACAGACAGCAAATCAAAACTAAAACTAACCTTCGAACTGTTGGATACCACTCTCGTTGGTGGCATCTTCCTCACCAGTCTCCATGTTGTCGTCATCATTTAAACTTGCATTGGCATCTCTGTGATAATTCTCCTGATTGTTACTACCCTGACTTGTCGAATCTGATGTATAATTATCTGCGTCTTGACTCACTGTCGATTGAGAGTCAGTGTCCGACACAGGCTGAGGAGACTTTGTGCGGCATCTTTTTTTTCGACTAAGTTGCCAATCGGAATCAGCAGTGTCGAAGGATGATAAAGTAAGTTGACTACTGGTGTTACCAGAATCAATTGAATCATCATTAATTGAGTCGAATAAACTTGGATAAACAGCCAAGGAGTCATTGATACACTCAGATGAGTATTTTTGTGAAAGGGCAAGCATGAGTCCTGTTATTTGTCTTCGTAGCTCATTTACAAGTGACCGATCTTGATTCTTTTTGATCATGTCATGGATCAAGTCTTCAATACCTGATTTAGTGAGTACTTTTTCCTGAAATTGAGCAAGTTTTGCTGCGGAAAGTATCACACATAATCCTGATTCTGAATTGTTATCGGATAGCTTTCCTAATATTGGGCAACAATTTCAAAGGTACGTACATTTATGAGATTGGCTGGTAATTTTTCTAATTTGGAAAAATTTCCACACAATTAATGCCATGCCACTTTGCTCACCTTTAAAACACCTCAAAGGAAGGGTTCTCTTGTTAAATGGATTTTCAATTTTATCGACTTTCAAACTGAACTTATTTCGCCACATAACATTGAGAAGTTGTCTAATTTTTTCGCTCATGGTTGTTATAGCAGCCTCATCAACACTATTGCCAGTAGGATCGAAGTGGCACAACATTGGTGTCTTCAAGCTCTTCTTTCCAACATATGGAAGGGCCACAGCAACAAAGAGGGACCATTTATTGCTGATCAAATCGACAGGAAAGATTAGCAAGTTTTGATCCAATAAATCTGAATGCAGCTTGGCTGTTATTTTTGTCCATTGATTGACCTCAAAAGTGACAAGTCGAGTAAGAAACCCTGTACGGAAGGAATAGACGCTGTTTTGCTTAGCTGTCAACCTAAGTGAATAGTTTTGAAATATCAATAAAAGTTAGCAAAATTTTGACATTAAAGTGTATGAATAAATCAGGAAGATGCGCACCTGGTAATTTTTCAGAATTGGAAAAATTACCACAGCTTGTCAGCAGGAGTAAATAGACACCAAAATAACATAAAAAGGTATACAACACCATGAAGCGCACCTGGTAATTTTTCGGGATTGGAGAAATTACCAGAACGTTATCAATTACAATTTGCAAAAATTGACAATAAAACTCAACATATGTGTGTGACTAAAACACATCTTACCATTTAAGACAAAGGTCGATAATTCTGAAATCAATTTTCTGTCCTGGGATCAATGTGTCAAAGGTTGTCTTGGTTAGTTCAATTGTGCCTTCTTTAGCATAGACTGAATGTAATATATCATCCCAGTTTGTACTTGAAGATGTATCAATAGAAAAATATGTCAGGTTGCAACCTGACTTAAACACTGTTTTGTCATTTTTCTGAAATGGCACCTTGAAGGGAGTAAAGTTGTGGTGAATAGAAGTGTTTTCGAATAGTTCACCTGTATTGTGTTGGTATTTTAACCTGGCTTGATTATCCATCTTTGATAATTCAATGAGTAATGCATTGATAGACTGGTTTGATGGAGTTTTTTCTGGCCTGAGAAATCTTTTCCTCATTAGTTCGAACACTCTCAAATTAAACATTATCTTGATGTGTGGTGAAGACAAGTCACCGCCACAAAGCAAATTGGGAAGTGACACAACCTCTTCAGCCTCTTGGTTGCTTAACTTGTTCAAGCCAAAATCTTTAATTCTGTGCAATGGTTCCAAATGCTGAGGGTGAATTTGCATTATGAAACAAGTAGAAGTGGCTTGTGTACTCTTTACAGACACAGTGTATTGTCCATTTTGCTGAATAAAGGACAGGATTTGACCTGTATAGCCATTTAATGCAGGATACACAGCACAATCTAACACAATGAAACCTGTACTGTTCTTGACTTGATAAAACTGAGTAAATAAACGGACTGCTTCACTGTGTATGAAAGACATTAGTGGATGGCCTGTCTTAACATTGTCAAAGCTTGAATTATCAAGAAAATAGCCTTGATGAAGAAGGGAAACTCGAATGTACCATATCAACCCCAATACAACTGACTCTTCAAAGTAGGTCATTTGACTCCAATATGCTGCCCTGCTTTCCAGTCGCAGGGTAAGTAGGCTCCAATGACTTTGTAAATCTGTAAAAGAAACACCAACAAGGGACAAGAAAAACTATTAGATGAGTCAAAACAATCCAATTTTAACATCAATTGTTGTGGCCACATAAAAAAACAGTGTCAACACATCCTTCCAACATAGGGTTAGTAAAATGCAACACAACAATTGACACAACAGAGTTAGTCTTGTATTGTCTTGATGAAACTTGTTGAAATGAATTTCCATTTTTGTGTAGTGTTATCAAAATTGGAACTTGGGTGGCCTCATACATTGATGTGTGTAACAATATTGAACCTATTTTATGTACCATATCATTTTTATTCTTCATTGTTGATATTTGGTACATAATTTCCTAACAATCTTTTCGTACCATCTCAATATAAGTCTTGAATGTTGGATTTGGTACGTCATTCACTTAATCAGTAGACCTAATTTTGTACTGTCTTGTCACTACTTTTTTCTTGACTCTTAAGCTAGCGTAGTCCAATATCAACTCTGATAAACAACAAAAGGGCCGTTGGTAATTTTTCGGAATTAGAAAAATTTCCAGGCGTAACAATAACTTACACTCAGTACAACAGTGTTGTCACTTGTTATATCATTCTCCTACCTGAAATAAAAGTGTACTGTCTCAAGGTAATACAATTCAATAACAACGTTGCAAATAAAAGAAGACATTTGGTAATTTTTCGGATCTGGAAAAATTACCAGGAAAAAGGGTCACTCACATTCACTACTCATTGAAGACCTCCTCTTCAATGTTCCAATCAGGCAAGGCTTTCCCTTTGGAGTAACCTTTGAAGCAGATTGCACGTTCCACATCTGAAACATCTGACCAGGATTTGTATCCAAATTCATCTTTCAAGACACGCAAGATGTCATAGTCGACCATGAACTGGTTTAAATGGCAGTGACACTTGAGATTGTACCCATTCTTAAAAACAGAATCAATACTTGCAGTCAACTTCTTCTTGACAGCATCGACATTGTCATTATTTGCTTTCATCAGGAATGATAGGATTCGTTCCTCATGTTTCTCAAAATGATCAAAGACGATTGGACCAATAGGATTAATGTCTCGTGCCTTCATAGCCCAAAAAGTTTTGTCCAAAATTTTTCTTAGACGAACAAGACCATTTGCCTCTTCACTAATCTTGCAGCTAAAAACAAATGAAAGCCGACTAACAGTACCAATTTTTCCGCCATGTTTTTTGACACGCTTCCACTTGGACTGTTCTCCAAATTCCATATTCCGAATGTTGATCTCGTAATAGCTCCCAGTATGAAGGATATCTTCTGGCTTGAACTTGAGTGAGGTCAAAATAGTTTTCACATATGCACTCATGAAACTAGCTTTGAGCATCCATGCACTGTTTAAATTTCCATAAACGATGGACCAGTGCACAAAACCAGTGTTCTCATTACGAAAAGGACCTGCCAAAAACATGTCAACACCATTTCTCTTTACTGCTGGGCTTCCTTTCATATTTGCTATTAGTGACGCCTGAAAGGACTCATCTTGAAAAATATCCAGATTAGGGTCAATTTCTTCAGAGTTGCTTTTCTTGGCAGCACCAAACTCTGTCACATTATCTGTTTTGGTCTTATTGACATATTTTTGCTGCTGCACTGAGTCATATGGGTTAATGACTGCACTCTTCTTGTCATTAGAACCGATAAGTTCACCCTTCGCCTTGAGACGGTCAATATTAGCCAAATGCTCTTCATATTCTTTATCCTGGTTCAGTATACCTTTTAACCAAGACTGAAATCCTGGATGGTGCTTCTTGCAAAATGTTGCAATACTTCCTTCTTCAACTTGGTATTTCTCGGCCCACGTGATGGAACAAATATGATGGACATACTTTTTGCAATCCTTATGTTGGCACTTGATAGGCTTCAAACCGATAGGGCAATAGTCATATTCATCCCAATCGCAACATTCAGGAAGACCTTTCCAAGTTTTATTAGGATAATCATCGCCATACCATTCCTCCCAACTGTCATCTGATTTATGGCGTGAGTTTTTATACAGGTCTTCAGAGTCATTTTTGGATACAGTTTCCTCTTGACGTTCATTATTCAAGTGATCTCCTTTCGCTTTAGAAGAAGCAAGGACCACATTACTCTTCAATTTAACCTCGCCAACCTTCCGAACCTCACCAACCTTCTGTTCATCAATTTTTTTAGGTTCAAGTTCGAATTCCTCCTCATCAGAACTGCTATAGGTTACTTTGCCTGACGACTTGGCTAACCTCTTCCTCACTACAAAACAGTCGGACACGTCACTGTCACTTTGATCATTGTCTGCTTTGTTGATATTGGAATCCTTAGGAGCAGAGTACATAACTGAATCAGGAATCTGAAACTTCACAAAATCTTTCTCATATGTCAACCAACTTGAATAACCTCCAACCCATTCAGGAAGCATAGTCGACACCATCCAACCATTGATTGCTTTCGTAGATTTGGTGTGAATAAGAGCATAAATGCATGCACGTTCCACATCATCTTGTAGATTAAAGCCGAAATAACAATCAGAAGCTTGAATAATGACATACTTGATAGAGTCTGAAATAATCATACTCTCAATGTTGGATACGCTAAGCCTTTTTGTAAAAGTCCTTTATATGTTGTGTGCAATCGAACAGAAATAAGACACAGTAACAGTTTAAAATTAGTACGAAATAGAATATAGAATAATCCAAAAACAAATGTAACTCACCTGGTAATTTTTCAGTTTTGGAAAAATTACCACTGATCAATTAGCATAAATTGGCACTAGAAACAAATAAATATCAATTACTCAGAATATACATCACCTGGTAATTTTTCGGAATTTGAAAAATTACCAAAAAAACAAGTATCAATGCGTATACTGGTTAAAAAAGGTACAAAAAAAAATCCAACACGAAATATAGCTTACCTGGTAATTTTTCAGTTTTTGAAAAATTACCACAGAACAACAAATTGAGTTAGTGTAAATTGGCACTAAAAATACGTAAATACAAAGAACAACGCGGTAAAGGTTACGTGGATAAATTACCACAGATCAAACATAGCTTACCTGGAAATTTTTCAGTTTTTGAAAAATTACCACAGAACAACAAACAGAGTTAGCATAAATTTCTATTTAATGCGAGAGAACTATTACATGACACGACTTTACCTGATTGCATCTTTTGAATGGTCATACATCATTGATCGATGATCGTATATCATCGCAATAAAGGTAGGAATGACAATTTTTGCCCCTGCATTATAAGGCAGCAACACGGAATCTTCGTTGGCTCCAATCTTGCCCGCGATGATGTAGTACGTAGCTTTCAAGTTGTCCACCTTGAACTTTTGCATCAATAGCTCAAGCTGGTCTTCTTTATCCTTGGGGATCTTGTCGTCATCTGACTCGTACTTGCGTAGTTCGGCGGTAACCATGGAGGGGCTAAACCAATCTATAGCTGCACACTTTAGACGGGCCTCAGGGGAAGTCTTGATCGAACCGCTTGATGAAGAACTCGTCTTGGTGGTTTCAACGGACGTAGAAGAACGGACGTCCTTGCCAGGAGAGACGATCTTCGGGGTCAACGTAACTCCTACAGACAAAAATAAACAGCGCGCGCTCACTTCAGTCGTCGCTTCAAGAAGTGACGACAGGAGCGCGCGTTTGCAATCGAAGAAACAACGACAACGATCGAAGCCGCCTCGCAAAAATGTCGTCGTTCGAGATGCATTCAATGAAAAAAAAAACAACAAACAGGAGCGCGCGCTTGCATTCAACAAAAAAACAACAACTTACCATTTTCCCCTTTAACACTGGACGTGTTAATTTTTTTGGCTTCGTTGCGGCGTTGCAGTGTTGATTCGACGGCTCTTTTCATCATTGATAAGGTGAATGGAAAAAAAATATGGCAATCTTTAGTGCGCAAATAATGTGGCGGAAAAAAACACCTGACACCATGACTTGACACTTTCAGATGTCAATCAGAAACAATACTAACTCCCGCTTATGTAAAAAATACTAGTATTGAATTCCCATGTTTGTTAAATCAAAAAGAACAACTGCACGGTCAAGTTGAACTAATTTTTATCATACCACCACATCAACCTTCACCACCACACATTCATCCTCACATCTGAACCACAAAAGAACGCTCAATCACAACCCCACAGATTCCGCTAAGAACAACACCAACGCCAACAAATCTCCCCTCAACACTGTTTATAATGACAGGAAAGAGAGACATCCACGGCAAAAAAATACGCCATAAGCAGAAAAAAGACGCAACAAGCGAGGCCGACGCGGATGATGCTGACAAGAACACGGCCAAAATGGACGACGCTGTCACGAGCGCGGCCAACGTGGACGACGCAGACAAACAACGCAAAAAAGACGCAACGAGCGCGACCGACGTGGTCGATGCAGACAAACAACGCGAAAAAGACACAACGAGCATGACCGACGTGGACAACACAGACAAGAGCATCAACGAGAGGACTAATGTGTTGAGGGGGAAGGATAACGACCAGGAACCAGGTGATGCAGGCGAGGCAAAGGACGCGGGC
>ENA-ORFA01000783-ORFA01000783.1-marine-metagenome-genome-assembly--contig:-NODE-783-length-13064-cov-5.921614_pt1 | contig 13064 bp, 11 predicted proteins | sample MGYA00248621_ERZ508587 | MGnify/ENA primary metagenome ERZ508587 (study PRJEB26250, sample SAMN06266239) | marine metagenome | isolation source: Columbia River Estuary | place: USA:Columbia River Estuary... | reverse complement strand
AGTCCGTGGACGCGGTGCTATGCAGGCAATTGAATTAGTAGAGCCAGGAACTAAGAATCCCAACACTGCTGCAATGAACGCTGTTGTTAAGTACTGCCAGAGCCAAGGTGTATTGATTCTTACTGCTGGTACTTATTCAAACGTTGTGCGATTCTTGCCACCACTAGTAATTACAGATGAGCTGCTCAAGGATGCCCTAAGCGTTCTTGATGATGCTTTCGCTTCTCTCTAATTCTCTAACTTGTAACCAAGACCGCGAATGGTCTGAATCAATACAGGGTTAGCTGGATCTGCTTCAATCTTTGAACGCAAACGCTTGATGTGAACATCAAGCGTTTTGGTATCTCCGAAGTAATCCCCGCCCCACACACGATCAATGAGCTGTGAGCGAGTTAAAACACGGCCAGCGTTTCGCACTAAGTATTCAAGGAGTTCAAACTCTTTGAGAGGAAGAGTAATCGATGCACCGTTGAGAGTTACTTGGTGCTTTGCAGTATCAATCTTAATTGGACCGGCTGTGTGAATATCAGAGGCATCAGCTGCTTCTGCATCACTGCTATTGCGGCGAAGAACTGCTTTTATTCGCGCAATTAACTCGCGCGATGAATAAGGCTTAGTCACGTAGTCATCTGCACCAAGTTCTAAACCCACAACTTTATCGATTTCGGCATCTTTAGCCGTCAACATAATGATGGGAACTTGAGAAGTCATTCGAATAGAACGGCAGACATCAATTCCAGATACTTCAGGAATCATCAGGTCTAGCAAAATGAGGTCAGCACCAGATGCTGCGAATTTATCCAAAGCTTCACGGCCAGTTTGGGCTACCTCAACTTCGTAGCCTTCTTTGCTGAGTAAGAATTCAAGTGCCTCAAAAAATGAAGCTTCATCTTCAACGATAAGAATTTTTGTCATTGGACACTCTCTTGAGTAGGTGTGTAGACGGGTAAACGGAGTGAAAACGTACTTCCAACACCAGGAACGCTCCACACAGTGACTTCACCACCGTGCTTTGAAGCAACGTGCTTAACGATTGAAAGACCAAGGCCAGTGCCACCAGTTTGGCGTGATCGAGCAGGATCTACGCGATAGAAACGTTCAAATATTCGGTCGATGTCATTCTCTGGAATTCCAATTCCTTGATCAGTAATCGAAATATCCACAATGCCCTGATCGACAGTTGTATTGACCGAAACTTTGGTGCCTTCGGGGGAGTAGTTAATTGCATTCTCTACAAGGTTTTGAATTGCCATAACTAACTGCTCGCGATCTCCTAAGACAAGTGCATCCTTGGCTTCGGTATGCGAAACCATTATTTGGCGATTATCTGCAGAAATCTGACTTTGATCAATTGCAGCACTGATCAGATCTTCAATTTCAAGTTCAACTGCAACTTGTAATGGATCTGAATCTTGCAAACGAGAAAGGTTGATAATCTCTTGAACTAGATCAGTGAGTCGTTTCGATTCTGTTTGCATTCTGGTTGCAAATTTAGTCACAGCAGCAGGATCATCTTTAGCGCCTAAAACAGCTTCAGATAAAAGTAGGAGTGCTCCGATAGGAGTTTTTAACTCATGAGAAATATTGGCAACAAAATCTCTGCGCACTTCATGCACTCTTTCAGCTTCACTCTCATCACTCACAAGAATAAGTACTAGATCATCTTCACTCAGCGGAATAACAGTGACCGTTAACTCATGTATTCCTTCACCGATTGGTCCACGAGGAATATCAATCTTGCCCACTTGTTTTTTGTTAGTTCTTCGAACCACACGGATCGTTGCAATTAACTCCGGGCTTTGTACTTTGCCATCTTTTAGTATTCCTAGTTGTTCAGTTCCGGGAGTCGCAAAAATAGCTATTTCACCAGGTGCTGCGATAAAGGCTTCACCCTCAAGATTGGCCAGGGTTTGTATGAGCATCTCTGGCAGTTCACGTGCCGAATCGGTGGGGGATTCACCGCGGCGAAACTTCATGAGGCCAACTCTAGCGTGGGGTATTGGCGTGGATTTGCTCGTTTACCTTGCGTTCACCTAACTGAGGGCTCCTATTCATCATGCTCGAATACCTTCGCCCCATGGCACTTATCCGCTCAGTTTTCCAAGATGAACTCGATGGCGTATCCCAATCCTTGGTGGATCTCACCGAGATGGTTTCACTTTCGATTGCAAAGGCAACCGCAGCAGTCCTTACGGCTGATTTAGCGTTGGCTGAAGAAGTTATCGCAACAGATGATCAGATTGATAACTACCAACACGATCTTGATGCGCGCATCATCGACATTATTGCGCGCCAGCAACCTGTTGCATCTGATCTTCGCGCACTTGTAACAGCTCTGCGCATGAGCGCTGATTTAGAGCGCATGGGGGATATGTCTCACCACGTTGCAAAGATTGCACGTCTTCGCCACCCAGATGCTGCAGTTCCTACCGAACTAATTCAGATGTTTCAAGCAATGGGTAATGCTGCAGAAAAAATTACGAACAAAACTGGTTTAGTTATTGCAACTCGCAACACTGAGATGGCACTTGAAGTTGAGCGCGATGATGATGAAATGGATAAGTTACACAGACAGTTGATCTCCACACTTGTTGATCCAAATTGGAAACATGGTGTTGAACCAGCAATTGATTTAACTTTGCTCGGTCGCTATTACGAGCGTTATGCAGATCATGCGGTCTCTGTTTCACGCCGTGTCTACTTCCTTGTTACAGGAAAGTACGCGTAATAAAAGGTGAGCACACCTAATTTAGTTATTCCACCACCACGTGAAATAACAACGAAACCCCGACGCTCGGATCAGATTTTTCGAGGTGTGGTTACCGTTGGCGGAATGGCGTCCTTAGTCATCCTGGGTTTAATCGCTTTATTTCTCTCGCTTAAAGGGATCCACATTTTGCGAGAAGAGAAGTTTGATTTTATCTCTGGCTCAAAATGGGAAGTGATCACAGATGACTCTGGCTCCATTGCAGAGTCATCATTTGGTATTGGCGCTATGCTGGTTGGCACGCTTTTGTGCTCGATCATTGCAATCGCTATCGGAGTCCCAATCGCAGTATTGGGTGCGCTGTATCTGACTTTTTACGCCAAGGGAGCGGTTAAAAACTTTCTAGTTTCACTCGTCGACTTAATGGCAGCTTTTCCCTCATTGCTTTACGGCTTTTGGGCATTCTTTATCTTCATGTCTAGTGCGGAATATTGGGCAAAACTTCTAAATAAGTACTTTGGGTTCATCCCTTTCTTTGAAGTTCCGGCACCGATATTTGAGCGATCTCCTTTCATCGCAGGCCTTGTTCTTGCAATCATGATTATTCCAATCGTTACATCTATTTCTCGAGAGATTTTTGACCAAACTCCTCTCGATAGAATTCAAGCGGCATATGCACTAGGTGCTTCAAAGTTGGCAATGATTCGCGCAGTTGTTATTCCTTTTGGGCGTGGGGGAGTAATTGGTGGGGCCATGCTTGGTTTAGGTCGAGCTATGGGTGAAACTGTTGCTGTTTACACCGTTCTTAACGTCGTCTATCAAATAAATTGGCAAGTGTTATTTGGTGCAGGTGGAAATGTTGCATCTCTTATCCTGCTTAAATTTGGCGAAGCTGGGCCATATGAAGTTGATGCGCTTATGGCCGCTGGATTAATTCTCTTCCTGTTGACACTTTTTGTGAACGCTGTTGCCGATGTGCTCATTAATCGTTTTGGAAGTAAGGGCCGATGAATACGACCACTGTGCCTACTCCACAAAAGCCTTGGGAAACCACAAACAAACAGAGGCTTTCTACTGCCTCAATCATTTTTGCAGCAATCTTGATTAGTTTCATAGTTATCAAGTTAACTGGATTAGATGGAAAACTTGGTTTTCTTTCTACCTTATTCATCGTTTCAACGCTGCTGATATTCATTCAACAGTGGCGATTGCGAGATAAGGCAGCAGCTAAAGACTCTTTGCTCAGCAGTTTTGCCCTCCTTGGCATGATCATGACGGTGATTCCAATTGTGAGCATCGTTTACACAGTAGTAATCAAGGGCTATAAAGGCATTCACTTTGGAATGTTCATTAACGATATGTCTTTAAACTCAGTTAATGATCCAATAAAAGATGGTGGACTTCTGCATGCATTGGTGGGAACCATCATCATGGTGGGTGGCGCTTTAGTTATTAGTTTTCCAATTGGTGTACTTACTGCACTCTATTTAACTGAAATTCGCGGAAAACTATCCCGGCCAATTAAATTCTTAGTACAAGCAATGAGCGGTGTTCCCTCCATTGTTGCTGGTTTATTCATTCTCTCAAGCTTGGTTTATCCCGTAACAAAGTCTCTCTCAGGCATGATGGGTTCATTTGCTTTATCAATTTTGATGATCCCAACAATTGCGCGAACTTCCGAGGAGATGCTGCGATTAATTCCTCAGGAATTACGGGAAGCAGGTGTTGCACTTGGCGGAACACAATGGAGAACTGTTGCCGGAGTCATTTTGCCAGCTGCAAGGAGCGGTTTAGTTACTGCAATTATCTTAGGAATGGCAAGAATCATCGGTGAAACTGCGCCACTTCTCTTGGTCTCAGGCGGCGGTGACTCACTCAACTTCAATCCAACTTCAGGTGCGATGGGTTCACTTCCTTACTACATCTGGAAAGCATTTTTAACGGGTGGAACTGATGAAGCTTTTGCTCGTGCTTGGGGTGGACTATTAGTGCTTCTAGCTTTCATCTTTATTTTATTTGGCTTAGCTCGCTTTATAAGTGGAAGAAAGGGCAACTGAAGTGACTACCAATGATGGAATTCAAAAATCAAAAGACAACCAAGAGGCAGTGGAGAAGAAAATGCAAACCCAAGTCGCTCCAAGTTCGTTAGCATCTGTTGCTGGCAATCGCCAAGCACGCGTTCCAGGTAGTGAATTACTTGGTACCGGACTTGAAACTCGCGGTGTGCATGCCTGGTTTGGCACGAAGCATGTTCTTTCTGATGTCTCGCTAGATTTTGCCGCGGGAACTGTCACAGCTCTTATCGGTCCATCTGGTTGTGGAAAATCTACTTTCTTACGAACCTTAAATCGCATGCATGAATTTATCCCAACAGCTGCTATGGCTGGTCAGGTTTTACTTGATGGCAAAGATATTTACGCCCCTGGAACAGATGTGACCAAGATCCGTTTGAATGTTGGAATGGTGTTCCAGAAGCCGAATCCATTTCCGTCAATGACGATTGGTCAAAACGTATTGTCGGGATTAAAACTTGCTCAAATTAAGCGCAGTGACACCGATGAATTACTAGAATCGTGTTTAGAGCGCGCAGGTTTGTGGAGTGAAGTAAAAGACCGCTTGAATGAGCATGGCGGCGCACTTTCTGGTGGACAACAGCAGCGTCTTTGTATTGCGCGCTCACTGGCTGTTTCACCACAAGTTCTACTCATGGACGAGCCTTGTTCTGCGCTAGATCCAGGGTCAACTTTTAGAATTGAACAGACGATTTCTGAGCTTGCAAAAACTATGACAATTGTCATCGTTACCCACAACATGCAACAGGCCGCTCGCGTTTCCGATTACACAGCATTCTTTCTATCCGACGGGGGCCCGGGAGCCATGATTGAGGCTGCGCCAACGAGCAAAATTTTCTCTTCGCCAGTTGATAAGAGGACTGAGGATTACGTTACGGGTCGTTTCGGATAACACCATTTGTTCACCTAATACCCACATGGATTTAACCTGCTTCTTGCTTATTGGTAACCCACGATAAATAGCGTTGTGTTGTAAAGATACCCTCAAACGAAAGGTTCACAATGAAGTTTTCTACAAAAGCAAAAGCCTTGGCTATTGCCGCTTTAATTGCAGTGTCAACTGCTCAGCCAGCCCATGCAGTTGATTTAACAGGATCCGGAGCATCATTCGTAGATCCACTACTGCAGGCATGCAAGGCAGGTTTTGCTAAAGCTTCAAATCATTCTTATGTTTATACATCAACAGGTTCTGGAACAGGCAAGAAGAACGCAGATGCAAAAATTGGCGATTTCTGGTTCTCGGACTCAGCACACACAGCGGCAACAAAGCGTGACACTGTTTACCATGCACCAATTGTTGCAGCCCCTATCGCTGTTCTAGTAAATCTTCCAGCTAAGAAGGATCTTTATCTCTCAGCTACAACTGTTGCAAAAATATTTGCGGGAGAAATTACCAAGTGGAATGACCCACTCATCGCAGCAGATAACAACCGCACAGTTCAGACAACTGTTTATCGCAAAGAAGCAAATGGAAATGTCAAGAAAGATGCAAAGGGAAACCCAGTAGTTCTACGCTCGGCCTCTAAGTCGATTTACTACACATTGCCTAACAAGCCAATTAAGGTTGTATTCCGTGCAGATGGCTCTGGTACATCAAATAACTTCACAACTTGGTTAAATGGTGTTGCTCCATCAGTTTGGACAAAGAAGGGTAATGACGCCTTCACAACTGCATTCCCTGGAAATATCAATGATCCAAAGAACATTGGTCGCATCGTTGGAGCTAATGCATCACAAGGCATTGCAACACTCGCGGCAAAAACACCTTACTCAATTACTTATGCAGAGAAGAACTGGGGAGATGCATACGGTCTCCGCGCTTCTTACGTCAGTAATGCATCAGGTCAGTTCGTTTTCCCTGACTCTGCAGCTGTTTCAGCATTCTTAGGTGAGGCTAAGCAGGATGCGAATGGAATCGTTACTTATGACTATTCAACAAAGGTCGCTGGTGCATACACGCTAGGCATCGTCTCCTATATGTTGGTGGAAACTTCATATGCAGACAAGACAAAGGGTGCAGCAGTCAAGCAACTTGCTGAGTACATTCTTTCCCCAGCGTGCTCAGGCACTGATCCAAAGCTTGGTTATGTGGTAGTTGAGGGAACTTTCCTCGCCAAAGCAAAGGATCTCATAGCAAAGATGAATAAGTAGTACCACTACTTCTCAGCTTTAAAAATCGAGGGTAGAACGGCCCGGCTCGCAGCGATGCGAACCGGGCCGTTCTTTTCTTTAGGGCTATATTTATGACATGCAAATAAACCTTGATAAGAAGTCGGGCCTCCTGTTAGGAATAATTGCTGGGCTTCTTGTTATTGTCGTCGCTCTATTAGTAGATAAAGTTGAGGATGACGACCACTTCGTTGAAAGCCAGAGTGCCAAGTTAGAGATTGGAAATTAATGTCATCGATTGCCGAGATTGCCGCAGCCTATGAAAAGGCAACTAATGAGTTTTTAACTATTGCCACTAGCGTCCCAGAATCAAAGCTAGATGTGTGCGTGGGGGAGGATTGGAGTTCTCGCCAAGTTATTCACCACTGCGCAGATAGTGAGGCACAGTCTTTTGCTCGTTTGAAACGTTTGATTGCAGAACCTGGATCTGCCATTCAAGGTTATGACGAAGGTGCTTGGGGTAAGAATCCAACTCTTGGATATACCGTCTTGCCTGTAGAAACATCGATGGCTGTCTTTAAAGCAGTTCGTGCAGGATCACTTGAAATCATCAAGCGTCTTGAACCAGAGCAGCTAAAAAACGTTTGCATCCACTCGGAAAAAGGTGAGTTTTCACTGCAGCAATGGGTCACCGCCTACACCCGCCATGCCATTGAGCACGCAGATCAAATAACTAAGAACTTAGCGCTCTAGATTTAGCCAACAGGAAATCCCCCTCTTATCTCACCCCCTTGGGGGTGATTTTGTCTTGTCTTTAGCAGCTCCTGGTATCACCCTTGTCCTATGAGCGTTCAAAACTTCACCTCCTCTGGGGTGAGCCTTCCGCGCTCGCAGCCACCTGCTCTTTCAGCTAATTTCTTATCACGCAAGCATCTTTTCAACCTCTTTGAAGCAAATGTGCCCGGGGCAACTTTAGTAATCGCTCCAGCTGGGTTTGGAAAAACTACTTTGGTTGCTGAATGGGTGAAAGAAAATGATCGCCCGACTTTTTGGTACACCGTCGATGTCACTGACACCATTCAGGATTTTCAGGCACATGTAATCGCAGCAATATCAGCACACTTTCCTAATTTCTTTGCAAAAGTTGATCAGTTAGAGCACTTTGAGCCTGGCGAATCTATTCAGTTATTAGCAGCTGCAGTAGGTCAATTAGATGGTCAATACAACTTTGTCATTGATGCTGCACGCACAGAAAATCACGATATCGCTCCGTATGCTCAACTCATTGCAGACAGTGTTCCTAGTAACTGCCATTTAGTAATCATTCGCAGAAACACACCCATGACATCTTTGGCTAGATATGCAGCCCTAGGAAACTTGAGCGTCATTACAAGTGAGGAGCTCAAGTTTTCAAAAGAAGAAGTTGAATTAGTAGCAGCGATTAACGGTGTGGCCTTAGATGAGAATCAAAATGCTAAAGAATTAGCGATGTGTGAAGGTTGGCCATCAGCAGTCCAATTAATGTGCCGAAATATTTTAAAGGGAAATTCTCACACAACGTTTTCAACGGCAGTAGCAGCGACAGTTAATCCTCTTGGTGTTCTTGCACTTGAAAGTTACAACACTTTTTCACAAGGAACCCGTGAAAAACTGCACAAACTTGCGATAATAGAAGAGTTTGACCTAGAAATTGCCTCAGTAATTTTAGGGAAAGATCATTCAGAGGAACTCCTCAACCGGATTGCCATCGATGGGCTATTCGTATCAGCCTCTACAACTTTAAATCGAACATATCGTTTTAATCCGATTATTTTTGAGGCTTTAGCACAGATTCCTCATGAAAATTGGCCTGAGAAAAAAGAGGTGCTGCAGAAATTAGCTGAGCTTTTTACTTTGCGGGGTGATTATTCAAAGGCCCTGCACTTTTCCTATGAGTCGGGAAATGAAGAGCAGTTTGCACATACTTTCAGATCCAGCGTGCGTCAGATGGCAGCTATTGGTCGTGGGGATTTGCTTATTAAATGGGCACATTTTGCCGGTGATACCTCTGCCAATGGCGAAGTCATGAAAAAAGCAATTCGAGTTGTTGGCCACCTTGTGAGCTCGGAATTTCAAAGTGCCGAAGCTCTTGCTTCAGAACTGGAATATATTGCTGGACTATCCCCAGATGGAAAATTCCTCCATCGTCTAAGTGCGATGGTTAAAGCCAATATCTATTTTGCTCGAGGAGATTTTGAGCGAACGAAACAGTCTTTAGAAATAGCAATTTCCAAACTTGAAACTGATGATGCTTTGGATTCATCTGACCTGCTTGCACTTTTGAGACTTCGAGCGCGCCAAGCATTTCTCTATGATGATTTCTCGTTATTGGCAGAGACTTATTCACAAGCAAAGTCGCTACCCGGAGATGGCAATCATCAGTTAAATTCTTATCAACTTGCTTGCATACAGTCCATGGTCCTTTATTCAGAGGGTCGATATTTCCAAGCAGCTGAGATCTCACAAATTGCAATATCTCAGGCTAAAGAATTTGGTTATGTCGGTATCAATGGACCTCTGGATGCCATGTTGGTATTGGCTCGCGCACAGCTAGAAGCATCTGATTTGGATAACTGCATTGAGACCCTCAATGCCTTGATGAGTGAGGCTTCCCGATGGGAAATATGGCCATGGTTTCTCATGGCCGAAGGCACATTAATCCGTATTCAAATAAGCCAAGGCGCGATTTCCACCGGATCTGAAGCAATAGCTAAGCAACGTGCATTTTTAGCAAAACTTCACACACCAAATCAATTGAGTTGGATAATTGATATGAGCGAGGTTTTCTTACGCCTCACCACAAAGGATTGGCCACGGGCAGATGAGCTTGTTAAGCGAATGCCAAAAATTGAATTAGTGCGCCAAATTGAAGGAAATATTCAATTCTCCAAAGACCCGAAGAAGCTTGTTTCACAAATTGATGCACTGCCAGAGAGAACAGTGCGAGAGAAGATCAATAAATGGTTATCAGAAGTGAGTATCAATTTAGATCATGAAAATGTGGCGCTCAAATCTCTGAATAAGGCTCTAGCACTAGGTGCTGAAAATGGTTATCACGAGTATTTCATCCGACAGGGTGGCATGTATTCACTCATTGTTAAAGCTGCAGCGGCAAAGCCAACTATCTATATGGAAGGGTTAGTTCAAGCCATGACTGAACGACTTCACACCATCAATACAGACTCTGGCGAGTTAGAAGAAAAGCTCACTCAACGTGAACTAGAAATCCTTAAGCACTTGACTACAGGTAATCCAATTTCTGCAATTGCTAAGACATTGCATATTTCACAAAACACCATGAAGACACATCTGCGCAACACCTACCGAAAGTTAGAGGTAGATGGACGTCATAGTGCAGTCGAGAAGGGTAAAAAGCTCTTACTTATTTAGCTTCCCCCACTAGGCTGGCGCACATGAAATCCCTGGGGCCCGCCTTTAATCGCATGTGGGGCGCCAGTTTGCTGACGAACCTGGCAGACGGAGTATTAATCGCAGCGGCTCCATTGCTAGCGGTTACGCTCACTAAGAACCCAGTCCTAATCTCAGCCATTAGTGCCTTAGTCATGCTGCCTTGGCTTTTATTCGCCATTCCTATTGGCGCCATTGTTGATCGCGTTGATCGCAGATTCCTATTAGCCGGAGCTAATGCCGCCAGATTTGTGATTGCTGCTCTCATTGCGCTCTCCATTGCAACGGATACGATCACAATTTACATATTACTTCTAGCAACTTTTGTGATTGGAATATGTGAAGTAACTGCAGATATCACTTCGCAGTCTCTGATTCCACAAATCTTGGATAAGAGTGAGTATGAAAAAGGCAATTCCAGATTTCAAATCTCAGAAACTGTAGTTCAAGGATTTATCGGAACTCCGCTCAGTGGCTTTCTCTATGCAGTGGCTATTTATCTGCCCTTTGTCATCAACAGCGTGGGATTTTTAGTTGCAGCAGCCTTAGCTGCATCTATTCCAGTTAAGTTCTTGCAAGACATACGTATTGAAGAAAGCGCTGAGAAGAAACCAGATTTTGTAGAGGATATGAGATTTGGAATTCACTACCTTTATAACAACAAGCCATTACTCAGACTCGTTGTCACAACTGCAAGTATTGGTGTCTGTTATTCCATGTCCACATCCACCATCATTTTATTTATCTTAAATGAGTTAAATCTCAAGCCTGCACTCTTCGGACTGGCTTTAACTATTCAAGGATCCGGAGCAATTATTGGAGCGCTATTGGCTCCCAAGCTCTCTACCAAGTTTGGTCGCAGCAGAGTGATGGCAATTTGTATTTTTCTGAGTTCTCTTCTCATCCTTCTACAAGGTTTATCACCCAATATCTATGTCTATATTGCTCTAGCTTTCATTGCCTCCTTCACAATAACCAACTGGAACATTTTGTTGATGGCCACCTATCAAAGCGTTATTCCTGGCCATCTCTTTGGGCGCATACATGGAACTAGGCGCACATTGGTGTGGGGATTAATGCCCTTTGGCTCTTTACTAGGAGGATTTATCGCTCAAGGGGGATTGCGACTTCCCTTATTAATTGGCGGCGCAATTGCAACTGTGATCGCACTTCTTTCTTTCAGATTTCTCCTACATGTTGGTGAGAGCGCAGCAAAAGAGGCTCTAGAAAATGAGTAAAAAGCTCGGTGCTTCTTATTGGAAACTATGGACTGCCACCGCTATTTCTAATCTTGGCGATGGAGTTTCCATGGTTGCCTATCCATGGCTGGCATCTGCTGTTACTCGCTCACCTATTTTGATCGCTGCTGCAGGTTTTGCATCACGTTTGCCATGGTTGGTATTCACATTACATGCTGGAGTGTTAACTGATCGCTTTGATCGCAGAAAGCTCATTGTGGCAATGGATTTTATGCGAGGTTTATTAACCGTATTTGTGGGAGCAGTTGTTTATTTCAATAGAGATTCATTTCCTGCCCTAGATGAATTAACCACCATTACCAATTTGCAGACTAATTGGCCGATTTATTTCACCTTACTCATTACAGCCTTCCTCTTTGGGTTGGCTGAAGTTTTGCGCGATAACAGCGCCCAGACATTGATGCCATCGGTGGTGGAAAAAGAGAACCTGGAAACTGCCAATGGCCGTATGTGGTCAGCAGAATCATTGACCAATAGCTTTATTGGGCCACCTTTAGGTTCACTTCTTATTGGCATTGCAATCTTTATTCCGTTTTTCTTTGATGCCATTTCCTTCTTTTTTGCGGTGGCACTGATTGCCTCTTTAAAGGGAACCTTTAAGCCTGTAGATGATGGAAAGGTTCGAGAGAAGATTAATTTCAAAGCAGAGATTAAAGAGGGATATGCCTGGCTGTGGGCTCATCCATTGCTTCGCCCTATGGCAATTATCTTGGGAACGATGAATGGTCTGGCAACGATGGTTGGTGCAACATATATCTTGTTTGCACAAGAGGTTTTACAGACTTCTGTTTTCACTTTTGCAATTTTAGGAACTGCCGGTGCAGTGGGCGGAACTATTGGGGGATTACTTGCACCTAAAGTCTCTGCAAAGTTAGGTAGTGGTCGATCCCTTGCCATGGTCCTTGCTGCAGCGCCCATTGGTTCATTAATCATCGCTTTAACAACAACCTGGCAAGTGGTGTGGGTTGTTGTGCTTTTTGAAACCTTCTTTGCAATTTTGTGGAACACCATCACTGTTTCACTTCGCCAAAGCATTATTCCTACACATTTATTAGGCCGTGTTAATAGCGTCTATCGATTCTTTGCTTGGGGATCTATTCCCATTGGAATGTTTCTTGGGGGAGGCTTAGTGAGTGCATTAACTCTTGTGCTCTCTCGCGAAAACGCTTTGCGCGCCCCCTACTTATTTGGCGTAGTTCTGGGTCTGCTCTTGTGGGCCTTGGCAGCCCCACGGTTGACTACCGCCAAAATCGAGGCGGCTCGAAACGTAGGGTAAAAATCACCCCCTGGCCAGACCCCTAGACCTCTTTTATTACGAACATCGTTACAAATCCCACGCTCAGGCAAGGCTTTGCCCTGTTGCGTTAATACGCTCAATTCGGGCAGACTCTGACCACCAAAAGCGCCTATGGGGCAGGTCGACTCTCCACAGACGCTTTTACTTATCCCTCGAGGAGGATCTATGAAGTT